>Ga0206875_1016_pt1 | contig 58129 bp, 55 predicted proteins | sample Alteio_BWOrgCont_9_FD_152616 | JGI IMG/M metagenome (GOLD analysis project Ga0206875, IMG submission 152616) | Enriched cells from forest soil in Barre Woods Harvard Forest LTER site, Petersham, Massachusetts, United States -... | ecosystem: Environmental > Terrestrial > Soil > Temperate forest > O... | reverse complement strand
GCGGCAGGCTGATGCCGCCGTGTGTCGTGCCGATAATCGGGGAATAAAAACCAATCTGCGAATTGCTTGCGACTTTCTGCACCTGGAGAACCAGCTGCCAGCCAACGTTAGCTCCGGTCTGTGCTGCAGTAGTAGCAACAATACTGGAGCCGAAATATAGCTTTGCTGTTTTGCTATGTGCATTATTAGCGAGCGATCCGGAAGCAGTAATTTGTAATGTACGGCCCGCGATATCCAGCGAGCTTGCAGGCAAACTGAAAGTCTGGAGCGTATCTTCGGTAGTATCGTTGCCGTTACCTGTGCCAGCGATGGACTGATAGCGAAAAATCACGCCCGCGTCGGCAAAGCTCTGCGTGCCACTGCCAAAGTATGTCAGCATGGATGAAGGCTCGATGCCAACGCCCGGCACTACGCCATCCAATACCCATACAGCTGCTCCTGTTGCCGCGGACTGACATACCCATGCACGGCCTGCTGTAGCATTGAGCCAGATGCTGCCGGAACCATAGTCCTGAGTATTGTCATTGGAGACAGTGGGATCGCTGGTGGCGGAAAGATTGGCAACCGCCTGCGGATTGGCGGGCAGTGGCAAAGCGCCCGACTCCATGAGATCAACAATGTCAGTGCCAATGGCAACGTTGGCAAGCACGCCATAAGCATCGGCAGTATATTGCGTGCCGACACGCGTCTGGAATTGCTGGTACGGTTTGGCAAGTAGTTTGACCATAAATGTCTCCTAAAAATGGTGTGTTGAAATGAAAATGTGGAAATTGCCGAGTGATATCTGGATGCAGTTACTCAATCTCCCACCCACGCTGCGTATAAAACTGCAGGTAGCCCCCCGCAGGCGTATTCAGCTCGGCAAATGCGTAAACGAGGCTGTCGCCTTTATCCGGACTACGGCCAATACGCTGCTTGATGTCGTCCTTGCTTTCCACCTGCACACCACGCACAACATGCTTGTAACGTGGCGCTGCCAGATCCGATAACAACTCACGATCCGGAGGCAGGGCAATATCCTGGCCGCTGCTGGGGTCGAGCGCTTCACGCAGCAACCACCACCATTGCGCACGGCGATTAACGAAGCTTATGTGACCGGTTTTATCATTTGTGTCGCTGGCCTGCGAAGCATTAAGCGCAATGGCTTTGTTGCCGATGTGGCGACGCAGACAGTCGAATGCACTGGCCCCAACACCGATAACATCAACATTCACCGGGCATAGGCATGCGCCGCGCAGCGAGAGCACCAGTTGCGCCACGGTTTCACCATCCGGCGTCATCGCACCCGGATAGGCACGCTGCGGAGCCACCCAGTTTCTGGTGCGCAGAGTAATGACTGTGCGGTCAGCGCCACCGCGCGCAACATCCACGCCGATGCAGGAGAGCGGTACATCCGGTTTTACACCAGTTTCATAACGCTTGATCGCAAGTTCCAGCCATTCTGTGGGAATCAGCTGGAACGGATGATCCTCAAAACCTGTTTTGAATTCACCGTAGAGCAATTTGGCACGGAGCGGCTCCGGCAAAGCCTGCAACGTTGCCTTGTAACCTGTTGCCATGTAATAGCGATTATCTTCCACCCGGGCACAGATGAAGCTGCGGCTTATGGGAGTGATTAAATCACCTTTATGTTCAAACGGCTTTCCATTTTCGACTTCTTCTTCCTTGCCATCCAGTGTCGTGTACCATCGTAATTCACCGGGTTCTGCGGGCTTTGGATGGGTTTTGTCAAGCCATGGAGCGAAATAGCGGATGATCCACTCCCCTTCGCTATCTGTCGGTGGGTTGCCTGTGGCAATCACTCGGCAGCGTTGCTGAGTGTCAGCACTCCTGAGCCAGCCGCACAGCATGCGGAACTGGTATTCACTGAAATGCGTAATCTCATCGAATGCTTTTAAGTCATGGGCGCGGCCCTGATATTTACGCTCATCACCCTGATGCTGCACGGCGCCGAATTCAATCATGCGGTCGTCGTCGAGCGTCCAGACCATCTTTGCCTTATTGAACTTGCCGAAGTCTGAAAGAAGCTCTGTGGTACGATCAATAATACCTTTAAGCTGTGAGTATTCGCGCCGGAAGATAATGCTGCGACGATGCTTCTTGAATGCTGCGCCGATGAGCAGGTCGGTCTTGCCTCCGCCCGCTGCGCCACCATAGAAGAGTATATCCGCGCTGCTACTCAGCGCGTCTGACTGTGCCCCATCAAGCGGGACCCAGATGGGAGAAGATGGAGGTTCCTTGGAAACCATACAATAAAGAGAGCGACCTATTACGCAGCTATACTGATTTTTTACGAACAGATTTCGTCAGCATGCAAAAACTATTGAATGCTGTTACGAAAGAATTAAATTATATATTTTTTGCGCTGGCAGCTAAGCACCGCGGCCTTTTTGTGATTTTGCTGCAGTCGGCGTATTGCCTGGCCCCTCAGGCGCGTCGCCACTCTCTTCGTCAGCAGAAAAAATGCCTGCCCATTTATGGCCGGATTTGGCAGGGTATTGGCGGCCACTTCTTAACTGGTCCGTAATCCATCCGAAAGGTCCGTCAGTAACCGCATTCGCTGCACCGTCGGACATCCTTCCTAAAATGAAGGGCTTTTTTTTAGACTTATCTGACTTCGTCATATAACCAATCCCTTTATAGTTTACTCTACTATTATATACCCGGATGGCATAAAGCATAAATGAAGATTTTATGACATATCTCCTTTTTCCGTGTGTAGCGCTCCCAGAGCCAGTTGGCGGCGACCGTAGAATATCTTCGCAGCGCAGCGTATGACATGCGGTGAAACACCTGCCAGATCACAAATAAGCGGAAAATCGGATTTATTGCGTAACAGCCAGCGGGCCGCCTCGTCGAACTCTCTGCCGCATGTCCGTGGCTGATACGAGCTACCAGGAGTAAGGGGTATAATCGCACCAATATCCACAAATGCCTGTGCGATAACTGCACACCACAAATTGCGTTCGCTGTGAGTAGCGACGTTATAGGATGTTACTTTTGTACTCGCATAACGGTAACCAATCGCATCAAATCCGTCACCTGCACCCATAGTATCAGTGCGTGACGGCATGGCTTGACTCTCGAAGATGCGGGCAATAAAAAACCCGCTGCGGCTTTGCCGTGCGGGCTTAAATAAACTTATCGACTATGAAAAATACTCTACATTTCGTTCACGCCAAAGTCAATAGACGAAATGTAACAACGCTTATTATTTTTACGTGCGCTCCGATTCCGCTGCATTTTTTTCCGCTGGAGTTTCAAGTTGGCGTTTCATATCGCGCATGCGCGCAAGTGCGTCACCCAGTGCATCAAAAGCCGCGCGCACATAGACAGTAATACTGTTAACGGCAAGCCCCATTGCCCTGCCCGCTTCAATTGCGCCCTGTTCTTCAAAACATATACGACGTATGATTTCATGTTCGCGCGCGCGCAACATACCCATGGTTTTATGAAACTGATCCTCAGCGCTCATACGCGTAAGATTGATCGCGTTGAAGTCAGGAAGACAGGCTAGGCTTCTTTGCTCATATTGCGATATCTTGATGAACGGACGGCTGGCAATCGTCCACAATGTTATTATCTGCATGCCGTAAAGATGCTGCATCTCATCGATGATGCCGTTTTTAAGCAACTTATCGATACGCAATGGATCTTCTGCTTGGGCACGATTGCTGCGAATGACGATACCGCCATGATCCATGCGCTCCTGCGTAGGCAGGTTCTGTTCACGTTCACGCTTTGCCATGGATTTCTTCCGGTGTTTTTTCTGGCGCGCCATATTCCCTCCATTGATTAATTTTTTACAGGATTCCGGTATTATGGGAATATTCCCCAAGTGTCAACGGGAATGTTCCCAAGTGACAAAGGGGGTATTTTAGGGGAAAAATCCCCTATGGAAATCAATCGTGAAAACCTTCTCACCCTGATCAAAAACGGCATCAAGCGCGAAGCGCTATCGATGTCCGGGCTGGAAAGACAAGCCAATGTGCCGCGTGATACCATCCGTGACTTCATGCGCGGAAAGACGCAGGTGCTGCGCGCAGACAAACTACAGAAGATTCTACGCATACTTGAGCCGCAGGGCAAAGTGCAGGTCACGGGCATTGTGGGCACGGGAGCGATTATCACGCCCGCTGATACCTCAAAGGATATCAAGGATGAAGTAGACTGCCCGCCCGGTTTTAATCCATCTGACGTGGTAGCAGTGCGGATAAAAGGTAATGCAATGTTACCTGTGTTTCATGATGGCTGGGTTGTCTATTACAGCCGTAATACCGATCTTAAGCTACCCGCAATCAGTGGAGGCTGGCAGGTGCCCTATACCGCAGCCCGCAAAACGCGAAGTCAGCCATTTGCAGAACTGCTGAATAAACCCTGCGTCATCGGATTTTCAGACGGAAAGACAATGCTTGGTACACTCAAGCGTTCCACCAAAGGCGGTTACGATCTCATCAACCATAATGCTGCCGATGTCCGCAACATTAAGCCCAAATGGGCTGCAAAAATCATCTTTATCAAAACAGAATGAGTGACGTATGAAACCTACATACTTACTGGTAATGAGTGCGCTTCTTATATGCGGCTGCGGGCCTGAGAAAAACCCATATGCACCACCCAGCGGGATTTATGGGCAGATAAGCAATGACCGTGAATTCGGCGTAATTGTATCCGTCAACCAAAGCGAAACTCCTGCGGCGCGCAATGCCGATAAAGCCGCCGGAGTGGTAACAGGCTCATCATCGGATTCCGGCATGCTCAGCTTTCTGGGCAATTCTATCACCAGCATCTCATCCTCCAACACAGAGACAATATCAAAGCTGCATTACATCATCCGGAAGGACAACGGACAACAGATTGCCATTGATCAGGTGCCTGACGCAGGCGAAGCCATACTCTATCCAGGCCAGAAAGTCATGATACAGGCAAACGGCAACTATCTGAGGGTCTATCCTGCGGATGTAGAAGAGCGGCTCAGGCAGCAATAAACGGGAGCTCCTTAAGTAATCTGCATATGCGGCATCAGCGCCAGTTCCTTGCTACGATGCGCCGTGGTCTCCGCCAGCAGTGACTTAATCTGCTTCTCGCGATATTCCTGGAATTGCCTCAGGTGCTGCTCAATCTTGGATTTCGTGAAAGGTTTTATGATATAGCCACGCGCACCTTTCTTCTGTGAAACCAGCACATCACTCTCCACTTTACTGCCGGTCGCCATGACTACATAGGCATCCGGCTCCTTATCGCGGATGTATTCCAGCACTTCAAAGCCGGCCCCATCAGGCAGATCAATATCCAGAAACGTAATGTTCGGCAGGCACTCGTCGTAACGCAGCTTTGCTTCTTCTACGCTACGCGCCAGCACAACTTTATGCTCAGGCAGTGCATGTTTGACGTCTTTACTGAACATCAGATGATCTTCCACGACCAGCACTACGAGCTCTGCCTGACAGGCCGCCTTAATGTTAACGGTATCACCATATCCCTTGACCATAGCCGTCATCCTTTATGCAGTAGCCGGTAACGTGAAATGGAAACAACACCCCTCGCCTTGCGACGATTGTACCCCTATCTTTCCGCCATGCGATTCTACAATCTTGCGGCACAAGGCAAGACCGATTCCTTCTCCGGGATATGTTTCTTGCAGCCGCTGAAATAACCGGAAAATGATATCGCTGTATTCTTCCTCGATACCCATGCCATTATCTTCGACACGAAACTCCCAATCCTTGCCTAAGGGGCACGCAGTAATATTTATCTTTAAAGGCTGTGATCCTCTGAATTTTAAAGCATTGTCTATGAGGCTGGCAAAAAGACGCATCAGGCGCCCTTTATGACCGTGCACTACCGGCAAAGCAGCGTACGTAACAATGGCGCCTGCGGATTTTATATCGGCCCTTAGCCCCGCAACCGCAGCTGTAACGACTTCATTACAGTCAACTGCTGCATGTGTCGGAGTAAAAGTTTCCATATTCAAATAGTCCAGCAAACCCTGCATCAGCGTTTTCATTCGCAACGCTTCATGCGTTATGGTATGAAGTGCAGCCCGCCCCTGATTATCCACAGGAGAGCCAGATTGCTTCTCCAGTATTTCACAACAGGGAAGTATGCGACGGAGCGGCGCCATTAAATCATGTGATGCCAGATATCCCACCAGTTCGAGCTCTTCCATAAGCCTGTCAGCTTCAGGGGCGCTTTGTAATTCAACTTCACCCCCCAGCACCAATGAAGTTGCCCTGCTGTGTGAACTTGGATAAGTCATTACTTCTTTCTCAATCATGCTCAATCATCCACGAGGTGATTTACAATAATATTTCTATTAACTCTTCGGCAAAAAATTAATGATTATACTGTGTGAATCGTTAATAATTATACGTTTCGCCTGCTAGTAAGTCCAGAGCATTTTATACATTTAATATACTATATTTTAATAAATTTTTATGGATATCGCCCCTCATAGGCAAACATGTCTTTTCCCTATTGTAATATAGGTCTGCAGACCGGCTTTCCTGATAATAAACTTAACTATTTATTATCGATTATTAAATATACTTTCTACACCGCAATACTTTCCGGCCATAGCGGTTGGGCAGTGCAGTGCGTAGAACGCCGGAGCTTTCGTATGTCGATTAAGCGCAAGCTTACCCTGACAACCATGAGTATCAGTCTTGTGGCAGTGGTGCTGACGGTTACCGCCATCACCGCCTACCTCATCTACGACATGCGTAAGAGTAAAATCCAAAGCCTTGAGGTTACAGCTGCCATAACTGGCGATCGCAACAGCGCGGCACTCGCCTTCCTTGATGCAGACCGGGTGCGTAGTAACCTCGAAATTTTCCGCCTGAGTCCTTCTGTTCTGGCTACCTGTATCTATGACGCACACGACAATCTGTTTGCCGATTATAAAACAGCCGAGGTTCATGCAGAATGTCCAAAGGTAAGACAGGGTGCCCGTCAGGCATTGCCCGGGATGCTTACAGCATTTACGAATATCCGTCAGAATGGGACAGTGGTAGGCAGTGTCTATATAATAGCAGACACGCGCGAGATTGATGCCTATGTGCAGAATATCATGCAGATCAGCGGCACTGTAACCCTGCTGGTATTGGCCATTGCGTTCGTGTTAACCGTATATTTTCAGCGTGCCATCTCGGGGCCCATCCTCGAGTTTGCAGCCACTGTTCAGTCTATCACCAACAGCCGGAATTATACACTTAGGGCAAAATCAGGCTATCTGGATGAAACCGGTGTTCTGGCAAATGCCTTCAATAAAATGTTAGGTGAAGTGCAATTACGCGACCGCGAACTATTGTCTGCTAATGAAACACTGGAAGAAAAAGTGGTGGTGCGCACCCGGCAGCTGGAGGATGCAAAACAAAAAGCAGAAAGCGCCAATGAAGCCAAGAGCGCATTTCTTGCGAATATGAGCCACGAGATACGCACGCCGCTTAACAGTATGATAGGCCTTACTGAGCTGATACTGGAGACCGACATGACCTCGCAGCAAGAGCAGCATATGCGCACGGTTTTACAATCCAGCGAAGTGCTGCTTGAGCTTATTAATGACATGCTGGATTTCTCAAAAATCGAATCCGGCAAGCTGGAACTGGACTGCATCGTGTTCGACCTGCAAACCGCTATTGAGGACACTGCTGAACTCTTTGCACCCAAGGTACGCGAGAAAGAGCAGCAGCTTGAGCTGTTGGTGGATTTTGCACCCAACCTGCCACGCCATGTCATGGGCGACCCGACAAGAATGCGTCAGATACTGTCAAACATGCTCAACAATGCCATCAAATTTACGCACGAAGGATATGTCCTCGTGAAAGCAGAGGAAATACAGGATGCGTCTGTTCCCGCAGATAGCGTGCAGGTCAAGATCTCTGTGCACGATACCGGTATCGGTATCCCCGCAGACAAATTGCAGGTTATCTTTGATAAATTCACCCAGGCAGACGTCTCAACCACTCGTAAATTCGGCGGCACAGGCCTTGGCCTTTCCATCTGCAAGCAGCTGGCCAATATGATGGGCGGAGACGTTACTGTGGAAAGTACGCCGGGCGAAGGTTCGACATTCAGCGCTACGATGCTTCTCAAGCGTGATACAAAAAACGATAACGATCCTGCAGTTCCTGATCGGCAGGTACTGAAGGGTAAGCGAGCACTGATTATAGACGACGTAGAGCCCAGCCGCAGGATACTTGAGTCTTACCTCTCAAACGCAGGCATAGAAGTTTCGGGTACAGGCCATGCGCAGATGGCACTGTGGATGCTTGCAGATGCAAAAAAGACGGGAAGACCATTTGATCTTGTTCTTACCGATTACGTATTGCCGGAAATTACCAGCGAGACCTTTCCACAAACCATAAAAATGCTTCACCCTGATATACCCGTGGTGATGGTAACGGCAATGGCCGAAAGTGGATATGCCCAGATTTTTGCCAGCGCTGAGTGTGATGCTTATTTTGTGAAGCCAGTACGTCCGTCGTACCTTCTCGACACGCTTGCGATAATCATAGAGGCAAAGCATGCGGGAAAATCGCTTAGCATGCTCACGCCTTTCACTCTTTTCCGCAAAGGAGCAGCTGCCGCAAATGATGACAACAGCTTCCTTGAAAATGCAGAAATATTACTGGTGGAAGACAACCGCGCTAATCGCGAATTATGCATCAAATTACTGGAGAATTTTCACTGCCATCCTACCGCAGTACGTAATGGCGAGGAAGCTATCGCCATCGTCAGAAAGCAGCCGTTTGATCTCATCCTTATGGATTGCCAGATGCCGGAAATGGATGGCTTTGAGGCGAGTACCAACATATGCCGCATGAAGAAACAGCGCGAAATATCCAACATACCTATCATCGCACTTACCGCTAACGCGATGCAGGGTGACCGGGAGAAATGCCTGGAATCCGGAATGAACGATTACGTTACAAAACCTTTGCGAAAAGCGGCTTTGCGTAGCGTACTGATGCAATGGTTGCCACCTAAGGGTAATCGCCTGACATCACAAGCAGCAATACATTAATCACGCAGCCACGCAGCAGCCATTTGCATAACCGGCTTCCAGTCAAATGCTTCCTGCTGGCGTAATGTTGCTACATTCTTATACCAGAGCGTCTTATTTTCCGGCAGTAACGGCCAGCGGTAGTTATGTCCTTTGGGCAGCAACAGTGCTGTGGAAACACCAAGCGCACCTGCCAGATGCACGTTGGAATTATCGATAGTAATTACTGCGTCCTGAGCTGCGATGAGTGCTGCAAGACCTTCGGCATCCGCCAATGGATCAATTCCCGTATTTATGGTTATCCGGCAACCATGCTGTGCGCAAAACTGTTTTATCTTTTCTTCATCCACGTTGTGCTGAAGTGAAACAAAATGGCATCCGGGAGTGGCAAGCAACGGCAACCATTGCTGAAGCGGAATATTGCGCACCAGTTCACGGCGGTTGGTTGTGTGCCACGAGATGCCAATGCGCCTGCCCTGCCCTTGCGTATTTAAGTGCTTGCGAACTGTAGCCACACGAATAGGATCAGCAATGAGATAAGGTGGTTGATTTGCAGGAATGAATCCTGGCATGGCATGCACCAGCAGATCACCCATGGGTGCTGCAAAATCAAACAGGCCGTGGCGCTGCACATAGTCATACGCTGCCCGCAATGGCTCTATGGAAAAGGGCACAGTAGCAAGCTGCGATAATTTCTCGATATGAGGAAACGCACCCATTACCGAAGGCGCGAGGGCATGGTGAATCGCATCGTCAATCAACTCGATATCAATCGAGGGAAATGATCGCGCAAACAGTGAATTGAGCTTGGGAAACATTCCCAACGCGACACGCGCGGGTGATTGTTTCAGGATGAAGGGCAGAAAGCCCGCAAACATCACAATGTCGCCCAGCCCCTGCTCTGCCCAGAGATAGATTTTTTTGCCTTGCAGAGACTCGCCCCGCCAGCGCGTAATGGGCAGGCCGCGCCAGTCAGGCCCACTGCCTTCAGTTACCGCATCAAACCGGGCTTCGTAGTCACCACGCCCTTGTACAAATTGCGTACGCATCATCTGCATCTGCGCAAGCGCCAGCCGGGCGAATGGATAATCAGGGTTACTCGCAACTGCGCGCGTGAAATATGTCTCAGCACGCTCCATCTCACCTTGTGTTTGCGCACCATACCCAAGCAGGTGCAGCGCCTCAAAATGCTCTGGTACTACCGCAAGCACACGTTCACATGCTTCCTGCTGCTCAGACAACATACCATGTGCATGCCACTCGCGGGCTGCTTTCAATAAAGATTCCGCGCAGGCAACATTCAGGTGGGAGGTCTTGTGCAACTCTTTGGCCAGCGCCAGCGCTTCATGCACGTCACCACGCGCAAGCAACTCTTCTATGCGACTTTGCGCACTTGGCTCTGTATTCGTGGAAAAAGAATAGTTCATAAACAAAGAGGCGTGACCGAGTGGCCACGCCTCTTATATTATAATTTGCCTATGATTGGCAAACTATGGGTGATGCTCGTCGTGACGGACACCATGGTTGTCATGATGATCATGACGGTCGCGGCGATGTTCGCGATGCTCACGGCGATGCTCACGACGTTCTGCTTTATGCTCTTCGTGCCTCTCGTGTCTCATTTCGCGGTGTTCCTGCCCTGGGGTCTGCGCCATGGCTGGGCCAGTGAGCAGAGCGGATGCAAGTATAGTGGTGATAAGTAAGCGCTTCATATGGGATCCCTTTATAAGTCAGATGGTTATTTATTAGCGTACGGTTTTCGTACTGTATAACTATACCTGTACCCATGTTGTGGGCACATTCCCCCCACATTAATTCTTTGCAACAATCTCTTTGATACGGATAACGCCCGATAAAAAATTTATCTGCCTTACCGAATACTCTCTCCGCCTTCATCGTAAAAGCAAAGGTAAGTTGATGGTATACTCGAAACCCGCACTAAGCGCGCAAGCTCCCTTTCGTGAATGTGCGGGAGGTGGTAGTCTCCTCACACGGGCTCCCGCCCCCAGACCCGGGCCCCCCCCGGGTCTGGGTTATTTTATACTAAGGAGACAACTCTTGTGGCTTATGATGTAATTTTATGCACGAGTCGTCGCCATAGCACCAAGGAGAACCACCATCAACCGCTACCGCAGTAATAGCTCCGCCAAAGTTGTTCCTCTCTTTTCAGGGAATATAAAACCGGCGGACAAAGAAACGGAAGACGACGCATGGCTACTTGAGCGCATAGAGCAACGCGATCATAAGGCTTTTGCGATGCTTGTTCAGCGCCATTCGGTGCGTTTTTTCCGAGTGGCGTACCGTTTTCTGAACAACCGGAGCGAAACGGAGGATATAGTGCAGGAAGCATTTTTAAAGTTGTGGGAAAGGCCATGGCTCTGGCAATCCGACAGAAATACGGCGTTTACGACGTGGTTTCACCGTATCGTGGTGAACCAATGTTTGGACTTTGTCAAAAAGAAGCGCCCCCTGCAACTGATAGACGACAGCTGGATTGAGGACGATCGCCAAACCCACGAAGAGCGTATGCTTGAGGACGAGAACCAGCGCCTGCTGGAACACCAGATATTGAAACTCCCGCAGCGCCAGCGTACTGCACTTAATCTGTGTTTTTATGAAGGGCTCACCAACAAGGAGGCCGCAAACATTATGGGCGTGAGGCTAAAAGCGCTGCAGGCATTGCTGATGCGCGCTAAGGCGACTTTAAAGAAAGAACTGAATTTCACAGGAGACAGCCATGAATAATTATGAATCACGTTTACGGGAACTCCTCAGCTACTATGGCTCCGATCTGGAGCAGTGGCCCGAGGAATTAAGACCGCTCTGGCTTCGTGCTCAGCATAACCCGAAGCTTGCTTCCATAGTAGAGGAAGAGCGGCGCTTTGAGCATCTACTTCGCAAGCGCTCTTTTACGCCACCTTCTTTTGACTTTGCCGAACGCATCATTGCCGCATCCATTGCACGCCCACAGCGTATGGAAGCCATAGGATGGTTTTCCGATCTGCTGCAAGAAGTTCGGCCCGCAGCACTTGCCGCAATGCTGTTGCTTGGTTTCGCTATAGGGTTTGGTATGCTGACTCCACCATCTTCGCTTAATAACACTGCATTCGTAAGGGCGCTGACCGACGATGAAGGAACTATACTATGAACCGACATATTAAAATCGTGCTTGCACTTTCGGTAGTGCTTAACATGCTTCTTGCGGGCGTGCTGCTGGGCGATATATCGGGCCGCCTGGTCACACCTAAAACCGCTGTTGCCGCAGAACCCTTCGATATTGGTGCGCAGCTTGCCAAACTGCCGCAGGATAAGCGCGACCTGTTTGAAAGCCTTATGGGCCCTGCCAAAAAGAAGATGGATGACGAGCGAAGCAAAATTGATGCGGCAAAGAAGGTGGCACTGGAGCTTCTGAAGGCGGATTCCTTTGACGCGTCAGCTTATCTTACACAGGTTGACCATATTAACGATATGCATATGCAGATGAAGCGTCATATAGCAAAAGCCGTGGTTGAGCTTGCGAAGCAGCTAACCCAGCAAGAGCGGGTTATTGTAGCCGTAATTATCTCTCACCCGCCCTTCACAATGCCCAGCCTGGCTCCGAAGCAGGATAACAGCTCTCAGGTCCCGGAACGGTGATCGCCTCTCCGGGTCAATATAATACACTGATATATATAAATATATCTTCCTTTCCGGCGTAAAGGTTGCTTCGCGGCATCACCTGTGAGGAATTTTTACACAGGCGCGAATAGGTAACCATCTCCGGGCTTTACATGGCTCCATAACCATTCTATCAATGCGCCTGTATACGGAATTAAAAACCCGTTTAAATTTCTTTTTCAACCATCATATCCTTTGAAGGGCAAACCCATGAAACGAATGACCGCAACAGTACTTTTCCTCACCGCAATTTCCGCACCTGCGCTGGCCGTATCGCCCGCACAGCGCGATATGCACAGCTGGGACTATGTACAGCAAACCGCCAACTCAGCACTGGCACCGGCAGAAGCACCCATGGCGGAGCATCACGAGCAGCGCCCCTATTACCATCATGAAGCTGGCCATAAGGGCAAGCATCATCATGGCAAGCAGCACCATCACGATGGCAAGAAGCATCATCACGCTAAGAAAGATGCGCCCAAGGCTGCTGATAAGCCTGCTCAGGAAGAGCCAAAGCAGTAAGAACTGCTGGTTTTCTTTTAGAGTTTTGATACCGACGAGGCCGCAACTTAGTTGCGGCCTCGTTTCTTTTTTGAGGGGCGCTTCAGAGCTCCCTGCCTCATAAGCACAATGACACGGAATCATTGCTATATTGTAAGCCGATTACGCAACCATAGAATATCATCTCTTTGCTAAACTATAAGTTGCATTATATAAAAATATTACTACTCTAGGTATATTCCCTATTGAGCTGCCCTGGCATTTTTCTAATTAAGTCGGTTTCATGCCTGAACTTGACACTAACCATTTCTCAAATCCACTGGCTGCATTTGTAAGAAAAGCGTTTCAATCACGCAAAGCTGCATGGGCAGTCGTTACTGTCATGTGCTTGGGGCTGCCATTAAATTTTCTTCTGTCCTGGCATCTTCTGCAACTTGAAAACCAGAAAGAGCTGGCAGGGTATGATCAGCAGGCGAGTCAGATCATATCGACAATAGAGCAATCATTCCTGAGTGACGAAAATATCCTGCTGAGCGCAAGTTTCTTTCTGAATACAGAAAGCGACACATCCTCGGATGACTTTATACGATTCATGACCCCGTATCTGGTACTGCGCCCCGAAATTGATTCGGTCTCATGGATTCCTTATATAACGGAAGCGGACCGCCCGGTATTTGAAAAGAAAGCACAAAAACATTTCCCCGGCTATGCTCTCCATGGCACACATGCAAAAGGTCAGCAAGCGGCACTCAAGAACCACTTCCCGATATATTTTCAGTACCCCTTAACTGATTTGCGCGGGTTTGATTTGGCAACTATTCCCGATCTGCTGCAAACCATTCTTTTAGCGAAGAAGAGGAACTCTATCACCGTATTTTCATCGACAATAAGAGATGTGGCAGGCTTTAAAACAACTGAGCCCGATAAGCACACCAATATCATTGAGGCATTCTACCCAGTTCATCGCAACGATGGAACGTTCATAGGCGTCGTCTCCCTTTCCATCGATTTGGAAGATGTGACCGAGGCCGTTTATTCGTCCCTTGCGAACAGCAGCTTTCACATGGCGATTAAAACTTCATCAGCTGCACAAGCAGCCGAAGAAACTCTTTTCTCTGACGGACAGGCAAGTCTTGCCGACCAGCTCTTGCAACTTGAGACCAGAAAAATGCATTTTGTCCTGCGCAGCTTCCGTATTGGCGACAGCAATTACGATATGGTTTTTTCTTTTATCCGCCAGGGCTCATGGCTGATCCGGCACAAAATCGTCCTGTCCGTCCTGTTCGCTGGACTCTTTATCACCGGCCTGCTCGCCGCCACCTGGGTAAATACCATCAAACTCGGCGTAGCAAGAGGCCGCGCTGAAATGGCTTCACGCGCCAAAAGCGCATTTCTTGCCAACATGAGTCATGAAATCCGCACTCCCATGAATGGTATTATGGGAATGATCGATCAGGCGCTGGATACGCAACTTTCAACCCTTCAGCGCGAGTGGCTTGAAATTGCACATAAATCAGCTGAGTCACTGCTTGAAATAATCAATGACATCCTTGACCTCTCAAAGATCGAAACAGGCCAGCTTTCATTTGAGTCACTGCCATATGATCTACACACTGCCATCGAAACGGTAACCGATCTCCTCTATCTCCGCGCCGCCAGCAAGGGCTTGGTGCTGATGGTAAAAATTGACCTTGACGTGCCAAGACATGTCGTGGGTGATCCGCTGCGCCTGCGCCAGATTATTCTGAACCTTGTGGGCAATGCATTAAAGTTCACTGAACATGGCCATGTTTTTATCCGTGCCACCTATATTTACAAAGAAGAACCCATGCTTCGCCTTGAAGTAGAGGATACCGGCATAGGCATTGCCGCGAATAAACTAACCGGTCTTTTTAAAGACTTCGCCCAGGAAGAGGAATCCACAACACGCCGTTTTGGCGGCACCGGCCTTGGGCTTTCCATCAGCAAAAAGCTTGTTGAGATGATGGGAGGCGAAATAGGCGTACGCAGCACTGTAGGTAAGGGTTCATTGTTCTGGTTCACCATGCCAATCGTGCTGGATGCTGAAAAACCGCATAACATACCCAAAGCTCCTGGCGATCTTACCGGTGCGCGTGTTCTCATAGTTGAGCACTACCCGCCAGCACAGCGCCAAATGGTGGAATATTTTAACAGCTGGGGTATGCGCTGCGACGCTGCCTCCAATAGCAAAGAGGCTTTAGACGCTTTCCTAAATCCCACGCTTGCCAGTGTACCTTACCGATTTGTGCTTATCGATGCTGAGCTGTCGGGATGGATTGTCTTGCTTGAACAGTTGACGCCACGCATGGTGCATGACGGACTTGAGATTCTGCTCTGCGTTCCACCGGCAATGCCAATTGATGATTATAACCTCAAGAGCAAGGGAGTGGCTGGTGTATTGACCAAACCACTATACCAGTCGAATCTGTTCGACACACTGGTGCACCTCTGGCAGCACAAGCAGAAAGACTCGCAGGAGGTTGTTACCAAGCGTACACTTATGAAGACGCTTGAAGCTATTGCTAAACCGGTTGCTGAAGCAAAAATTCAGCTGGATTTCTCTGCTGCACGTGTGTTGGTAGTGGATGATCAATCAGTCAACCGACAACTTATGCAAATTATCCTGAGTAAGACCAAATGCTCCGTCGCTGTAGCAGTCAACGGCCTGGAGGCCGTGCAGATGGTGAAGCATATGGAATACGATATTGTGTTCATGGACTGCCAGATGCCGGAAATGGATGGCTACGAAGCCACACGCAAAATACGTGCGGAAGAGGCAACCCAGCAGAAACATATTCCCATCATTGCACTCACAGCCGACGCCATGCAAGGAACCCGTGAAACCTGCCTGATTGCAGGTATGGATGATTATATTAATAAGCCCGTCAAACCAACACAGATATATGAAATGTTGCAGAAGTATATTGTTGCATCCGATAAAGCAAAATGAGGACTGGCGTACCAGAATGAACAAGCTGTTATGGAGCGAGACGATTTAGTGTTCCTCGCGCAACTATATGCTCTTGATGATATAGCGATCACAAAATAAGCGTTGTACGGATTTTCGATCTCCGGTCTATACAGGTTGTATATAATATGATGATATACAATCTATGCGCTAATCGCTGCAAAGTCTTCCGCAGGTCCGTGGGGATGGCAATATGCATTTGCGTACTCCTTGTTTTATCTTCCCCAATAGCCTTCGCAACGGACCAGATTGATCTATCCGTGGGATTGAAAACTCTGTTCCTGATGAACAATAAAATCTCTGGCACCGTTGCGGTTGCGGTGGTCTTTGATCCGGTTAACGCCGAGTCAAAGACAGATGCCGAGACCATTAAAAATAATATCGACAGTGGCAACGGCATTCCCAACGGCCTTACATTATCAGCACATCTGGTAAGTATTCACGATCTGGAAAAATCCCCTGGTGCCAAAGTGATATTTCTGGCGAAAGATCTTTCTGCAGTCAATTTTGACGCTGTAAATCGTACCGCCACTGCCACTGGCGCACTAACAATGTCGACCGATCTCGAGTGCGTCAAAACTAATAAGTGCATTCTTGGAATCGTCTCCAGGCCGCGTGTGACCATTTACTTCAGTGAAACAGCAGCAAATGCCTCACACATCGGTTTTGCTCCGGCCTTTCTCATGCTGGTGCAGCAAATATGACCCATCAGCCCAAAGGAGGTAGCGACATGAACATGACGATGCACATACGGGCACATGTCTTTATCGCCATCACCGCGTTCCTTGGATATGGTACGCAGGCAGATGCCCAAACGGTAGATTACGGGTCACTACAGTCATTATTTGGCGAGCCAATCACGACAAGCGCGACAGGTACACCTCAGCGGGCGAGCGATGTCGCCACCAACATGACCATTATTACTGCGGATGAAATCCGCCAGTCCGGTAGCCGTAGTATTCCGCAGATCATCGGCGAATATGTGCCTGGGATTGACGTCCTCCAGAGCAGCATCGACAGCTTTGACGTTGGCGTACGTGGATATCAGCAGCCCTATCAGTCCCGGCTTCTGGTATTGCTTGATGGCCGCCAGGTATTCATTGACGACTATTCACGCACCATCTGGGACAACATTCCCGTCAATATTGATGATATCCGACAGATTGAGGTTGTAAAAGGAGCAAGCTCTGCGCTGTTCGGTTCCAATGCCGCAGGTGGCGTGATAAATATCATCACCTACAGTCCGCTTTACGACAAAAATACAGTGGCCAATGCAACGCTGGGAACGCAATCGCAAATCTCAGGAGATGCTACGATAAGCTCAAAATTGAACGGCGTCACAGGTATAAAAATAAGTGCCGGAGGCATGACAGGTAATGAATTCGGCACTGAAAACAGCTCATTTGATGCACCAATCCAGAAACCAGAGCATCACTATGTCATCGAGAACTCACTGACGCAGGTTACACCTAATGCACAGATTTTTACAGAGCTGAGTTATGCAAAAAGCACCGACAATCTGGCATTCCCCTTCTATGACCGGGAGGGTCAGGAAGCAGCGACTTATTCTATGCGAGCAGGGTTCTCATGGCAAACCCCCTATGGTCTGATCACGGACAACAACTACATCAATCACGCCAATGTAAGCTTCATAGCAACTGGTGTAGACCCCTCAACAGTCAGCACTTATAATTTTACCAACAACCTTTTGGTAAGCCAGCTATCTGATCAATTTAAAGTCGGGGCTGACAATACATTCCGTGCAGCACTTGAATTCCGCAATAAAACGTTTAACAACAGCAATCTCATTCAGGATCCATTGCAGGCACCCGCATTTAACCAGAATGTTTTTGCAGCAAGTGGTACCTGGCTGTGGCAGATAAACGACAAACTATCCTTGACCAATGCATTGCGTGTCGACCACCAGACTATGGCTCAGGACGGCACGCTTTTCGCAGACGCATTCTACACGAATAACAATTATGACCATGACATCAACACACTGAGCGCCAATTCAGGATTCGTATATAAGGCAACCGATAAGGACACATTCCGCGCCACGTATGGGCGCGGCGTTCAATTACCAAGCCTGATTCAGAGCGGCTATAATGAAACACTGCCTGAAGGGGGCGGTATCTTCCTTGATGCAGAAGGCAACCCTGCCCTAAAGCCAACAATCGTGGAAAACTATGAATTGGATTATGACCGCCAGATACCAAAAATCTTTTCTACCGCAAGGGTCGCGGTGTATTACGAATCCGATAAGGATATTATCGGGTTCCTGAACAGCCAGACTTTCCGACTTGTCGGCGGCAACGAATATATTCTGGACCAAAGTACCAACATAGGTAACAGTCATGGCGTTGGTTTCGAATTGGGTCTGAAAGGAAGCCACCCGAGCGGATTCCGCTGGAACGGTAGCTATAGCCTCGCATCGGTACATGATTCCGCCTCTGTGGCAAGCCTCCTCAATTATGCTGATTCATCACCGGAACATCACTTCCGTTTATCGGGCGGGTACACCACCGGGCCTTGGGAACTGGATGCAAACGGCCAGTATATGACTTCTACCAACATGTTCCGCGCCACTTCAAATACCAGTACATATGCCCCGTTTCCTGTTAGCGGGTACGCCAGTCTTGGCGGACGCATCGGTTATAAAATTGACGATCGCTTCACTGTGGCATTGTTAGGCACCAACATCGCTCAAAGCACTACACAGGAAAACCCATATCCTGCGATCGAACGGCAAGTATTTCTGAGTTTAACAGGCAAATTCTAATGCTACAAATTCAGGGTGATTAGTCTCTATGCTCATAAATATCATTAATCACGATGCAGAGAAAATGCTCCTTGTCGCTGTGGAGCAGAGCGACTTGCGCAATACACTTAAAAGTGCTTTACACTTTCATGCTTCTAAACTACCACGCAAGCCGCTGGAAGAAGAAATATTGCTTGCAGTACGGTCTTTACTGGAGGACAAGCATGCGTCGATTTATTTTTTCCACGATGGTGATATTGTAATTACCTGGAGTGGCCCGCAGAAAGCAGTTTTTGAGAGTCTTAGCAAACAGCTTTATGTGAAATTCTGCCCTCCTTCGGCACTCGATTCACCCATGCACAACTATTATGACTTTAATGCTCATGGAGAGGATTTACGTCTATTGTGCAAACATAAAATCGATCCCTTCCCAGAGTCTTCCAAAAGCGGCACAAAAGATAATGTACTCACTGAAATTTCACCTGAAGAAACTGCACAGAAAGACCTGCTCAAAGCCCCGGGGAAGGAAGAACTCAAAACTTTCTCAGATGCGGTCTACGCACGCTCCTTTCGTGAAAAACCCGTTGTACTGGTCGTTGAAGATCAACTTTTTTCTCGTAGCCTGATGCTCAACGTACTTGGCCGTATCTATAAAGTTTTTTCGGCAGAAAATGCTAACGAGGCGATGAAACTATATCTCGAATATGCGCCGGATATTGTTTTCCTTGATATCGAACTCCCAGGCAGCAATGGCCACGATTTTGCCTCGCTTATCAATACATTCGATAAGCAGGCATTCATTGTGATGGTTACCGGCAGTAACCTTGTAGAGGACATCAAGCGCGCTAAAGAAAATAACGTCAAAGGCTTCATCGTCAAACCATACAGCAAGCAGAAAATTCTGGATAGCATCCAGCGGTTTGTACAAGAAAGAAAAACCCAAAGGAGTGCAGAGCAATGAGCCAGCCCGCTGTTGATCTTACGAACCTACGCGCCATCACAGATGGTGATAGAGATCTGGAAAAAACGCTTTTTGAAGAGTTTATTATCTCATTTGACCGTGGTTTGAATGGCCTTAGAGCAAGTTGTGAGGAAAACGCGAGCGCAGCATGGCGAACACATGCGCACTCCCTCAAGGGCATCGCTGTAAATCTGGGGGGGATGGAGTTGGGTGAGCTGTGCAAAATTGCACAGGATAATTATACAGCAGCTTCCGCCTTAAAAATGGAAACGGTGGAAAAAATTACTAAGGAATATCAAAAAGTAAAGGAGTTCCTTGTACAGACGATGGGGTGATTTAGTGTCGGGGGATGGCACTTTCATGCCATTTGCCCCTTGAAATCCTCTCCCAACCCTCTTATATAGGCTCCCACTCATTAGGAATTCCGCCATTTTCGGCGCTTTTCGTTCAACCAACTTTGAAGGAGTTTTTGGCTTATGAAGATTAAACCCTTGCATGATCGCGTACTCGTGCGCCGTCTCGAGCAGGAAGAGAAAACCGCTGGCGGCATCATCATTCCCGACACCGCCAAGGAAAAACCCCAGCAAGGCGAAGTGCTTGCGATCGGTTCCGGCGCACGCGACGAGTCCGGCAAGATCGTTCCGCTGGATGTAAAAGTCGGCGACGTGGTGCTGTTTGCCAAATGGGGCGGCACGGAAGTCAAAATTGACGGCGAAGACCTGCTCGTGATGAAGGAATCCGACATCATCGCAGTGGTCGAAGATGCCAAGAAGACGAAAAAAGCGGCTTAAGCCGAAGCGAACAATCGAATCAACAAACTTTAAGGAGACTACACATGGCTGCTAAAGTTCTTAAATTCGGCACTGATGCCCGCAACCAGATTCTTCTGGGCGCCGACATCCTCGCCGATGCGGTAAAAGTGACGCTGGGGCCCAAAGGCCGCAACGTCGTTCTCGACAAATCCTACGGCGCGCCGCGCATCACCAAGGATGGCGTGACGGTGGCAAAGGAAATCACCCTTGCCAACAAGTTCCAGAACATGGGCGCACAGATGCTGCGCGAAGTCGCAAGCAAGACCAATGACGTCGCAGGCGACGGCACCACCACCGCCACCGTGCTGGCACAAGCCATCCTGCGCGAAGGTAGCAAGGCTGTGGCCGCCGGCCTCAACCCGATGGACCTCAAGCGTGGCATCGAGAAAGCCGTGGAAGCGACTGTTGCTGAAATCAAGAAATGCAGCAAAGCCATCAGCTCGCAGGACGAAATCGCCCAGGTTGGCTCGATTGCCGCCAACGGCGACAAGGACGTCGGTGCGAAGATTGCCGAAGCCATGAAGAAGGTCGGCAAAGAGGGCGTGATCACGGTTGAAGAAGCCAAAGGCCTTGAGTTCGAAGTCGATGTCGTCGAAGGCATGATGTTCGACAGGGGCTACCTCTCTCCCTACTTCATCACCAACTCCGAGAAGCTCTCGGTTGAGCTCGACAATCCCTACATTCTCCTGTTCGAGAAGAAGCTCTCCGGTCTGCAGCAGATGCTGCCGCTGCTTGAAGCCGTTGTGCAGTCGGGCCGTCCGCTGCTCATCATCGCAGAAGATGTCGAAGGCGAAGCACTTGCAACTCTCGTGGTCAACAAGCTGCGTGGTGGCCTGAAAGTGGCTGCTGTCAAGGCTCCTGGCTTTGGCGACCGCCGCAAGTCGATGCTTGAAGACATCGCGATCCTGACGAGCGGTCAGGTCATCAGCGAAGACCTCGGCATCAAGCTTGAGAACGTGAAGCTCGACATGCTCGGCAAGGCCAAGAAAGTCGTCATCGACAAGGATAATACCACGATTGTTGACGGCGCAGGCAAGAAAGCTGAGATCGAGGCACGCTGCACTCAGATCAAAGCACAGATTGAAGACACTACCTCCGACTACGACAAGGAAAAGCTCCAGGAGCGCCTCGCGAAGCTCTCCGGCGGCGTGGCCGTGCTCAAGGTCGGTGGCGCATCCGAAATCGAAGTCAAGGAGCGCAAGGATCGCGTTGATGACGCGCTGCATGCTACCCGCGCTGCGGTTGAGGAAGGCATCGTCCCAGGCGGCGGTTCCACCCTACTCTACGCAAGCCGCGCGCTGGACAAGCTCAAGCCGTCCAACGATGACGAGCGAGCTGGTATCAACATCGTGAAGCGTGCGCTGCAGGCTCCTCTGCGCCAGATCGTCGAGAATGCCGGTCTGGACGGTGCGGTCGTCGCGGGCAAGCTGCTCGAAGGTACCGATACCAACTTCGGTTTCGACGCACAGAAGCTCGACTATGTCGACATGATAAAAGCCGGTATCATAGACCCGACCAAGGTCGTGCGCACCGCGCTGCAGGATGCAGCTTCTGTTGCAGGCCTCATGATCACGACCGAAGCCATCATCACTGACAAGCCCGAGGACAACAAGCCCCAGGCTGGCGGTGGCAGCGGCGGTATGGGTGGCATGGGCGGCGGCATGGGCGATATGGATTTTTAGGCTCTAAAGTGTAAGGGGGCGAGCATAGTTCGCCCCCTTCGCTTGCGCTTACCCCCTCTAAAGGGGTCGTCGTGTAAAACTCCTCCACGTATTACGCAAAAAGGCCGGTCGAAAGACCGGCCTTTTTCTTTTCTGAACGATAACAACGCCATCACTTTTGGTGTGACAATTACGCCACATATATGTAAGGTGGCCGTCTCATTTGTAAACAGGGAGCGGGTATGAAAATTTTGTTTGTCGGCGAGGATGCTGCCAGTACTCAATACCAGAGAATGTTTGAAAAGGATGGTCATGACATCGTCCGCCCTAACAAACCGGGCATAGATGGGATTGTTGAAAAATTCCGGGAAGTCCCCCCAACATATGATGCCGTTATCATGATGGTACGGGGTGGCGGATTAAGTTGGTGTGTGAGTGAGGAATTTCCCGATCCAACGCCAGAAGACGTATCAAGGGCAGATATTACTTTGCTTGAGGAGCTGCGAAAAGTGCATCCCAAGATGCCCTGCATAGACATACATATTTCAGAGATAGGGCCGCAAGAGAAGAAAAAATTAGAAGAAGACCCTAATATGCGCACGTTCGATTTGGATAGAAAAGGCGGAGATAATATAACTTATATGACCGATTTTCTTAGAACTCGCATACGCGCAAATACATCGGCGCAAGGCACCCGCAGAGAAACGGGATTTACCCCATCAACAGCTTGATAAGTGCTGCCATCTGGGCCTGAACATAGTCGAAAGCGGCATAGACTGCATCATAGATGGCGACGATAAACTCCTTGAGCCAGTCAGGCAGCATGTCGCCCAGATTCATCTCCTGATAACGTAGCTGGCGCATGACATCGTCCAACTGCCCCTTCAGGTTGCCCTGCATCATATTGGGAATCGAAATTTGTGGCCCACTGTTGGCACCTGCCAGCGCCGAAAATGACAGATCAGGCAGCTTGCCGGAAACGCCCATTGCCTGTGCAGCCTGCTGGGCATTGCCCACAAGCCCCTGAATGCCATCTGGCGTCACTGTCCAGTTAAACTGGTTGGGAAACTGGATAGTAACCGGGCCAATACCCTGGTTCTGAGCGAGAATTCCCTGAAGCTGGGAGAGATTGATTGAGGTGGTGGGCCACTGAACAGTCATGCCCTGTCCGCCTGTGGCCAGCCCCGGCTGCGCGAAGGCCAGAAATGCAAGGAAACCCGCAGAAAATAGCGGGATTCGGAGTTTTAAAGAGGACATAAAATTACCTCTCATATCCAAAAGGATGCGCGATTATAGGAAGTTTTGGTTACGGTTTGATGACAATAGCACGAATTTCACGCATTTTTCACGCTAAACTGTAATAAAACCTTAATTTTATACGGGTTAAAATATGGTATTATCGCGATAAGGGTGGAAAAGGCTTCCTTCAAGGTGCTGAATCAATGGCTAAACTGGAAGATAAAGTGGTGACAGAAGGTGTGGATAACATTCCACCCGCCACTGCCAGCACGCCCACAGAAAAGCTACAAGACGCAAGTGGCGAGAAGAGCTGGGGCGATAAGTATAAACATAAACTCCACCACTTCGTTCGCGACATTCTCGTCAACTACATCGTCAATTTCAGCATATCTGCGCTGTTCACATATGCCATAGTAGAGAGTGGACGCTATCAGAACTGGTTTAAACCAAAGCTGGAAAAGGGTATCTCAAGACTGAGCGAAACGACACATATTCCCAAAGAATTCGCCGGAGTAGTCGCTGAATTCTTTACCGTTACTCAATTGCTGCTGTGCGGCGGACACTCACTTTTGCCGTTCATGAAATGGTCGCATGATAACCGGAAAAGCCAGGAGTTTGAACTGGGTCATGCACTCGATGAACTGCAAATGAAACTTGGGCGTGGCGATGCTGCTACAAAGCAACGGCTGGAAGAATATAAGTATGTCAAGAATCTGTTCAAGGCTAATAACCCTGCGGAGCTTACCGGAGATGATAAGAAACTCCTGGCGAAAAACGGCATCGACGACCAACTTCAATTCAAAGAAAACCGCCAGACCTGGAAGCAGGTTTTGAAAGCTCGCGGGCTTGGCATGAGTGCCACCACTACTTTAAGCTTCCTGCTTGCTACCGGATCGTTCCTAGGCAGAAAGCCCGACCTGAAATGGCTGAATGTGAAGAAAGAATATCTTCAGGGCTGGGGACATACGCTTGGTGACAACATTCCGCTTTATAAAAAAATTACCAAAGAGCATATAAATTATGAGGAAGGTAAGCTGTTCCCTGTAAAAGGGTATGAAAAGCTCGGTGAGTATACCATCCTTGAACTCATCTACACCGCCGCCTCCAAGCTCGGTTTCGACCATATGGAGAAGCGCGAGCTTCGCAAACAGGAACAGGAAGAGCGCACGCAGGCAGAGGCAGAGATTACGCGTGACAAGGAGTTTTTACAGCAGAGCGGCACTCGCAAAGACGATGCAGAAGATATTAAAACTCTACGCACCACCCCTTCCGCACTTTCGCCCGCACTCGAAGCACGCAGGAAGATAATGGAAGACGGTGGAAAAGATTTCCGTACGCGTGAAGCGTCTAAACCTCCTGAATCCAGCATGGCGCTGTCCTGATATGGCACACACACCTGGCATAGCCGCTTCCTCAGACGCAAATAACAAAATCTCTGCACAGCTGCAGGATATATCATCAGAGAAAAGCTGGGGTGACCGATACAAGCAACACACGTTCAGCTCCGGAACTTATATCGGCATCAACTACTTCATCAACGCATCGCTTTCCACAGCAATCACTTATCTTGTCGAACGGAAATACGACCCCAAGATACAGGAAAAGACAAGGAAGTGGGGCGAGAGTCTTGCCAATACGTTAGGCGGCAGTTCCGCCACATGGAGTAACCGGTTATTCGGCGTATCACGCGGATTCCTTATCACCACTGGCGGCACCGCACTCGTTCCCGTTATCAAGGGTCTTGAGGATCACCGTCAGAGTATTCAGTTCAGGATCGGGCACGCACTTGACACAATTCAAGAAATACTCGGTATGGGCAATAGCGCCAGCAAGCGCAATATTGCCGAATACGCCAGAATCAAACAGATGCTGAAAAGCGGAGACACGAGTAGCTTTAATGCAAATGATCTGAACAGATTACAAAAACAGCACCACCTACATGTAAATGAGCCTGGCAATGTTCACTTCAATGAACAAAAGCTACCCTGGCTGAAAGTGATAGCCGCACGTATCACGGCCTATATGGTAGCGTTGCCTGTAAACTCGTATATCCTTCACGGCTCGAAGAACGTGCCCAACAAATGGTTCAACTATCAGCATTACGAAGATCTGGCGTCTCCCAAGATAGATAAGGGAATTTTAGGCTGGCTCCCCGGTGTTAAAGGCATGGTTCCCGATGAGCGTCTTAAAGTCGGAAGAATATTTTTCAATGAAATGCTCTCAACGGTCTCTTCTTCGGTTACGCATAAATTTGTCCAAGGCAAAATGCACAAGCAAGCCCAATTTGACGGTGAAGATGCAAACCCAATGCCTGCGCAGGCAGCACGTAAACAAAAAATAGCCGATGGCGTCAAAGATTTCCGCACGCGCGAGTCGCTGAAACCGAGCGAACCCGGGGTGGCATTGTCCTGATATGGCAAACACAACCGAGATAAAAAACACTCCCGAAGCGCCAGATCAACCAGTATCTGATAAGCGCAAACGCTCCTTTGGCAATAAGGCGTTCGATGTCATTGTATGGCCCACAGTCATGGGCGTTGCTGTCTGGGCACTATCCTATTTTATAGCTAAAGAAGGCATGCCGCCTAAGGAAGGCTCTCCTCAGACAGGCACTAATCCATACTTTGAACGGCTTAGAAATTGGTCAGAGCGATTCATTAATTGGTTTTCACAAAAATTTGAGAAACCAATCAATTCGCCACTGTCAAAAAGTATATGGAAAAGTGAACCGAAAGATTGGGGCAGAAGCTGGGCTGCGTGGCTTCTTGTATCCATTCCCGGTACCTTGCTGACACCTGTTACGGGATGGATTGAACACTACCGCAAGCCTATCTCAGAGCGTATTGATCGGATTTTCCATATAGCACCGCAAGATCCTGAGAACATAAAGCCTGAGCCTAAACAGACCCCCTATAGCATGGTGGCAGGCCGAGCCGTGGTTGTTGCAGGTGCAGCCACTACTATGCTCGCATTCGGGCCGAAAGGAATGGATGCGGCTGGGAAATGGGTCGGCGGCGCAACTACAGCGTTCTATAAGTGGATGCGTCCGAATGCCGATGCCACAAAGATCAGTAGATTTCGTGAAAAGTCTAATTTAGCAGTCTTTGATATGATCCTCACGCTTGGTGCAACGGCTGTTATGTATTTATGGAGCCGCAGAGTCGCACGCAAACATGAGGAAGCGATGCTGCGTGAGGAAGTAGTCGAACAGCAGAAGATAATTTCCCACATCAGTGAGGCAGAAAAATCCACTTCTGGCGGACAAAAAGCGCCAGAGCCAGATAAATCTTCTTTTGTCTCACGCACTGGCGATACACCCACGGATTTCCGCACTCGGGCTATGAAAGAACCCACCCCTACCGGCGTGGCTTTACCATGACGCTGCTTTGGTGTACGAATGACAGAAACCTACACGGGGTTGCTGTCTACTCATGAATGTCACCTGGTCCAAGCCCTCACTCCTGCGCGACTTCGCGGTACTAGCTGCATTGATTGTCTTCGTGCTTTCGCTGGTGTCACTGTGGGTAATCTATGAAACCTCCCAGGACCACTCCGAACGCATCGTGAAACAGCTTGAAAACGAAGCCACACGTATTGACCGCGCGATGATTCTCGAGATTGAGCACTCTTCCTACCTGCTGGGCTCGCTCGGGCGGCAGATAACCCTCATGAATAAGAACGACCTGAAAAGCATTGCGCTTCTGCTGCGCTCATTCGATACCGCCGCCACGCTGCACCATGTTTTCTCCTGGATAGACGAAGGGCATAATAACATCGTGAGCAGCAACAAGGGAGTCCACCCGCCGATTGATGTGTCCGACCGTGATTATGTGAAGCGTTCCATCGCCGAGCCGTGGAAAATCCAGATCGGCCTGCCGATACAGGGCCGCGTTTCCGCCAAATGGGTGCTTCCGGTTGCGCTGGGCCTGACTGACACGACAGGCAAATATATCGGCACCATTCTTATCAGTATGGATATTGATACAATTACGCGTGACCTGCGCGGTGCCATCAAGGATTCGGGGATTTCCTTCACCGTCTACAGCAATACGCTGCTGCCACTTACCGAAACACTGGATGAGCATAGTAATTCACCGCTCGATTCATATGCCCCGGCTCTTAAGAACATTGATTTTGTCCAGCATCCTTCCGGCATCCTTTCCACGGGCAGACTATTCGACGACCGGGCGATGTACATCTATTACGAGCTTTCAGCAAACTACCCTTATATCATTCTGCTGGGCTACGATACCAAAGCAAGCGCCACCTCCATCCGTGACCTGCTCATACCCAGGCTTTTGCAGATTCTGCTTATGGGCATATTCATGCTCACGCTCCTGTGGGTGGTGCGGCTGCGCATCATCAAGCCAGTTGCTGAACTTTCCGGAGTTGCAGCAGGACTGCTGCGCGGAGAATCATTCAAACCCGTCCCCATGTCCAGTGTAGGCGAGGTGGACGGCCTGGCCTTACAGATACGCAAGCTCGGTGATTATCTCGGCGAGACAAGGCGTATTGAAGAGGAGAAAGAAAACAAAAACCTGATGCTACGCAAAAACAAGGAAGCTGCCGAGCTTAGCAATAAAATCAAGATTGAGTTCCTGACTGCCATGAGCCACGAACTGCGTACACCACTCAATACTATTGTAGGTTTTTCCGAGATAATGAAAAGTCAGCTCTACGGGCCACTGGAAAACACGCAGTACTGGCAGTATGCACAGGATATACACGAAGCTTCGCGCCACCTGCAGGCGCTTGTTGACGATGTTCTGTCATTATCCAATGCAGAATCCGGACTGCTGGAACTACAGGAAAAACCTCTCGATCTACGTTTTGTGCTTAATAAATGCCTGAGGCTTGTAACCGAACGCCTGCAAGTTCAGAAGCTCCATGTGGAACTGGTAATGCCTGATGTACTGCCACGCCTGTTGATCGACGAGCAACGCCTCAAACAGATTATTATCAATCTTCTGCTGAACGCTGCCAACCATAGCGCAGAAGATAGTCATATTGTTGTGGAGGCGTATACCCAGAAAAACAAGAAGGACGAAGAGAGCTTGTGTATCTCCTTCACTGAAGACTTAAAACCTATAACGGGTGAAAAGAGTAAGGCAGAAAATGGACAGGAAAAGCCCCGCAGGCGCGAACTCTCCAATCTCGGCATTCCACTCACCAAAGCGCTGGTTGCCATGCATCAGGCCACACTCGATATCGAAAGGCCGCTGGGCAAACCTATCCGCGTAGTTGTACGCTTTCCGCAAGAGCGGATGGTGTATTGAATATCCTCCTGAGTCGACGATTTACTCAAATTTATTGCTTCGAGGAAATCCTTGGGGAGGCATTTTTCCTGCTGTACCACGATGGCCTAGCCATTCGGTAATTTTGGCTTCAGTGCGTACACGGTCACCCGATTTCCACGACAGGCCTTCGGCCTTTTTAAAGGTTTTAACATCTGCCAAACCGCCGCCTTTGAATTTCTGCAAGGCAACACCCTGCCCGCGCTTCATTTCAGGAACTTCCGTGATCGGGAATACCAACAACTTGCGGTTATTGCCCACGGCTGCCACATGATCACCATCAGCAGGCGCGCATGCCACCGCAACTGAGCCTTCAGTCAGGTTTAGCACCTGTTTGCCGTTTTTGGTGCTGGCTACCACATCGTCTGACGTAACTATAAAGCCTTTGCCCGATGTTGACGCGACAAGGAACTTTTTCGCAGGTGCAAAGACCATTACGTCGACTACGTCGTGTTCGTTATCGAGATCAATGAAAAGGCGCACCGGATCACCCTGCCCTTTGCCGCGCGGTATCTTATCACAACCCAGTGTGAAGAAGCGCCCATCGCTGGCAAAAATAATCAGCTTATCGGTGGTCTGTGTCTGGAGACGGAAGCGCTCTTCGTCACCTTCCTTATATTTAACATCGCTCAGGTCTTCCGGATGGCCTTTGACAGCGCGAATCCAGCCCATCTTTGAGCACAGCACAGTGATCGGTTCCTTCTCCACGAAAGCTTCGATGGAAATAACCGTAGAAGCTGCGGGCGCATCTGCAAACGCGCTACGGCGCTTACCCAATTGTGTGGACTGGCCAAACTGCTTTTTGATCTCTTTAATCTCTTCGCCGAGAGCTTCCCTGCGCTTGTCTTCAGACTTAAGGAGCGCCTTAAGCTCTCTCTGCTCGGCAGAAAGTTCCTCGTGCTCGCTCTTAATTTCCATTTCTTCAAGCTTGCGCAAGCTACGCAGGCGCATGTTGAGAATCGCCTCAACCTGAACATCCGTGAGCTTCCACTTCTTCATCATCTTTGCTTTGGGATCATCTTCCTCGCGAATGATACGGATGACTTCATCAAGATTCAGATAGGCGATAAGGAAGCCTTCAAGTACTTCCAGACGGTGCGCAATTTGTCCCAGACGGTGTTTTGTGCGCCGCACCAGTACATCATGCCGATGATCGAGGAATGACTGCAACACTTCGCGCAGGTTCATCACCTGCGGTACGCCACCAGCGGTGAGTACATTCATATTCATGGCAAAACGTATCTCGAGATCACTCACGCGGAACATGGACTCCATGAGCATTTCCGGATCCACCTGCCTGTTTTTAGGCTCAAGTATGATGCGTATTTCTTCCGCGGATTCATCGCGGATATTGGAAAGCAGCGGCAGTTTTTTGTTGCGGAACAATTCCGCGATTCTCTCGATGAGTTTGCCCTTCTGCACTTGGTAGGGGATCTCCGTGATTACGATCTGATACAGGCCATGGCTTAGTGCTTCTTTTTCCCATGCCGCACGCACACGAAACGATCCACGTCCGGTTTCATACGCCTGCACGATATTCTCATGTGGTTCAACAATGACGCCGCCGGTCGGAAAATCAGGTCCCTTGACATAACTCGTGAGCTTTTCAATCGAGGCATTGGGATGCGCAATCAGCCAGGAAAGGGCATCGCACAATTCACCAACATTATGCGGAGGCACAGACGTTGCCATACCGACCGCAATACCTTCGGTGCCATTAGCCAGCAGGTTGGGAAAGCGCGACGGAAGCACGATAGGCTCGCTGTCGGTACCATCATAGGTCGGGCGAAAATCCACCGTGTCCTGATCAATATCCGCCAGCAGGGCGAGCGCCACTTCTGTCAGGCGCGCCTCGGTGTAACGCATCGCAGCTGGGTTATCGCCGTCAATGGAGCCAAAATTCCCCTGCCCGTCCACCAGCGGGTAGCGTACAGCAAAGGATTGGGCAAGCCGAACGAGAGTGTCATATACAGCCGTATCGCCATGGGGGTGGTATTTACCGATGACGTCGCCAACTACGCGCGCGCATTTCTTAAAGCCGGACTTAGGGTCGAGCTTGAGCTGAAGCATCGCATAGAGCAGACGGCGGTGCACGGGTTTAAGCCCATCACGCACATCCGGTAGCGAACGCGCGGTAATGGTGGAAAGCGCATAGGCGAGATAACGCTCGGAAAGAGCATCCTTAAAAGACACATCCGTGATGACGGGAGTATTATCTGCTTTTTTACTAGGTGGTCTCGCCAACGCTTAATTCCTCTGGTTGCAATATCCCAACGAAACGCGCACGCACCGTAGGCATGGTGACACCACGGGGTGCAAAAACGCGCGATTCAAGGAAATAGCCGCAAAGCCGCAGTCCGTCAAGGATTTGCGCATGTTCTACTACAATTTTATCAGGCTCAGAAGCAAGGAATGCAGGCAAGGCGAGGAGCTTTTCCCGGTAAGGTTCACCAGCATGCCGGCTCACGGCCCGGCCGGAACGGGGTGAAACATACAAGAGATCATCAGCTTGCCCGGTAGCCGCGCACCGCTCCAGATCAAGGCCAAACCCGGTGCAGGCCAGCAGCGTAAATTCCAGGCGCACATAGGCAGCCAGCCAGTTTTCACCCATACAAAGTGCCTGTACCAACGCCTCCATGCACGCATATACGTCGGGCTGCGCCTCACGTTCGGACAGCATCTTCTCCGCGAGGCACGTAGCGGAGGCAAGCGCAGCAAGCTTGCGGCGGTTATCGAGCAGGTGGGCAGTAGTTGCCTGCGTAAGCTCACAGGACAGCATGCCGAGATGTTCTGAAAGCCTTGCCTGCCAGTGGGCAGCCACAATGTTGCCGGGCTGGTAGATGCCGCGCTTGCGCTTGCCGAATGCGCCTTTATCCACGCCCGCATACATACCATGATTCGGAGTGAGCAGATGAATAACGCCTGAGCTTTCGCCCAAGCGGCGCATGGAAAGTATAATCGCTCTATCGCTCCACTGCATCGTTACCTTTCCGTATATAGGAAAGCAATCAGCACCAGACCACCTGCCAGACAGGCCACCAGCACTGCAGCCGCCAGGATATCCTTTACTGCACCCACTGCTTCGTGCTGCGCGGGATGAAGGTGATCTACGAGTTTTTCCACAGCAGTATTGATAAGCTCAACAGCTATCATGACAGCTGAAGCAAGCAGCAACAAGGCCCACCAGACGGGCGCGGGCCGCGTCACCAGCAACAAGTCAAGGACAAAAATAAATACCATGATATGCGCGCGGAAGCTTTTCTCGCTCCGCCAGCTTGCCCTCAGGCCCTGCAGAGCATATTGAAACCGACGGAATATGTGCTGGTTCTTCACAGCTGTTTCCTTATCTCCGGATCATCCTTCCATGTTTCGCGCACTTTGACAAACAGGAAAAGATGCACCTCCGCACCCAGCGCCCCGCCTATTTTACGGCGTGCAGCACTGCCTATGGCCTTGAGCATTGCGCCACCCTTGCCCAGTATTATTTTCTTATGCGTTTCGCGCTCGGTGATAATGGTCTGGTGAATGCGTATCGTGCGCTTGCCTTTTACCCTCTGCTCCTCCCATTTCTCACCTTCCACCATCAGACCATACGGCAATTCTGCATGCAGCCTGAGAAAGCATTGCTCACGTGTAATTTCGGCTGCCATGGAGCGCTCGGGCATGTCGGTAAGCTCGTTTTCGGGATAAAGCCAGACTGCCTGTGGCATGAGCGGAGCAAGATAGCGTAGTATGTCTTTTACTCCGTCACCGCGCGTAGCGGAGATCATGAAGCTGCGCTCAAAATTGAAGAGTTCATAAAGCGATTTTGCTAGTTCGGGCAGAAGAGGTTTTTCTACCTTATCCACCTTGTTGATTACCAGAATTGCCTTTTTCTCACGTTTTTTGAGCGCGGCAATAATCTGGCGTGCTTCGTCATTAAGCCCACGCGATGCATCAATGAGCAACACGAGCACATCTGCCTCCGCCACACCAGCCCACGCTGCCTCAACCATCGCTTTTTCGAAATCAGGCTTCGCATCGAAGATGCCCGGGGTATCAACAAAAATAATCTGTGATCCGTCAATATTCGCTACACCACGCACCCGCCTGCGCGTCGTCTGCGGTTTCGGCGTGACGATGGAAAGCTTTGCACCTGTGAGCGCATTAAGCAGCGTTGACTTGCCCGCATTCGGCGCGCCGATGAGCGCCACATAGCCGCAACGCTTGTTCATCTTGTCATCACCTCATAATGTTCAATCCACTCGAACCCAAGCGTGCCCGGGTGAGCATAGATTGTCGTGCTGGTTATACCTGGTACTACCGAATTATACGTCTGTGAATTAACGCCCAGATTATACGTCTGCCCCTGTATGCGCCAGCTCTCGAGTGTTATGTGGTAGTGTGTCGAGCCATGCCTGCCATGCGTGATATAGCGCCCTACCACGCGCGGATGGAAGACTTCCGCCGGGCTATGATCACAGTGAATGTTTATATTATAGAGCGCAACGTTGGTACATAGCAGTGTGCCAACCAGGCCCGCGATAAACCACCGGCACAATACGTCATAGCCGTATGAGGAGTGACGAAAGGCTGTGCTTATAATCACCAGTGTCGCAATAGCCAGCCCGATACCATAAACAGCTGTCATACTTAATAGACCAGTAAACGAGACAAGCTGGTAGGGTTGCGCAACATCAATAAAAATACCTACAAAACCTGCTATCGAGAGGCCTGTAAAAGTATTCCCAAAGAGTTTCGAGCGCAGAAGCGTTGGTGGTGGTTGCCAGTCGCCTACAGATGGCAGGCCACGCTTAAATTCGTTCATATCCTGCAGCATTGCGTCCAGCGTGCTTTCATCGGGCACAGGAGTTGCCACTTTGGGGCGGATGCGTAGCCGGCCAGAGCTGGCTGAAAAGCTCGTAATTCCTTTATCATAGAGACGAAGCACTGCACTGCGCATGGCTGACGAACCACGCAGGCGCTCGCAAAACTGCATATCATCAGAGTCTATATATATACTGGTATCGAAATTCGGATCACCGGTTTCAAACATACTGGCAAAGCCAAATGCTTTAGCGAACCTCTGAATCTTGCCTTCGCGGTCCAGCCTGAATTCGAATGGTATGGACAGTGCAATACTGATCTCACATCGGGCAGGGCTATTGCGTGAAGCCGACTGGTAATACCAATAATATGGGACACCTCCGGGGCTCACCTTCTCATCGCCAGTGAGACTTTTTTTAGATGTGAAAAAGATAATGAAAAACACAACAATAAGAGGTATCAGGCCAACAAGACCTATAAGAGCAGAGCTGTTCATATTGCTTCCTTCCTTAACTGTTCCAGCAGTGCTTTTGCGGCCAGTTGCTCCGCTTGACGCTTCGACGCAGCTTTGGCAACTGCGGGTTTGCCTCCCTCTACCGATACAGCAATCGTAAATTCCGGTGCGTGTGCAGGACCAATCGTTTCTGTCACGCGATATTCAGGTAACGGCAATCCCCTGCCCTGCGCCCACTCCTGCAATGCAGTCTTCGCATCTTTGGGAGGCTCACTTATTGCGCGGGCCATTGGCTCCCAGTGCCTGAACACAAAGTTACGCGCTATGTCAAAACCGCCATCAAGATACATCGCACCAATGAGTGCCTCACATACGTCCTCCAGATTGGAGCTTAAATCCCGCCCACCGTCCTGCGCGCCTGTATTCATGCGTATGTGTGGCCCCAATTCCAGCCTGCGGGCAACATCGGCCAATGCCTCACTGCGCACCAATGCCGCGTGCCGTTTGGCGAGGCTGCCTTCGTTCTCACCCGGATAAAGAGCATACAGAAGCTCAGCTACCACAAGACCCAACACCGCATCGCCAAGAAACTCCAGACGCTGATAACTGAAAGGAAGATTGCCGCGCGTTTCGGCACAGCTGGGATGAGTAAGCGCTTCCTCAAGCACACGCTTGTTACGAAATGTATAGCCGACTATCTGCTCAACACTCACGCCTTGCCGCCATCATAAAGTCGTACGGACCATACCGCAAAGACAAGATAGATGCCCCAAAGAGCCCAGCACGTTAACCCAGAGAGAGGATGCACCCCGATAAGAACAGGAATAAAGGACAGCACTATTACCGGAATACGGAAAGCGGCGGCAAGACGCAGCGCAGCGGGAAACTCAAGGCCTGTCTTGGCTATGAGATCACAGACCATCACAGCTACACCGGAAAAGATCGTAGCAATAAAATTTGCGATAAACATGCCAACAAACATCGCAACGAAAATTATAGCTAACACCATGGGCATTCCCCAAGTCTTTACTGTCTCACCAAGCGCACGCCAGTTATCATGCGTCATAGTAAAAGGCCGACTGTCTCTAAGATCGGAGATGCGGAGTGTATTGTCAATCTGCGCCTGTTCACCTTCGTTTTTTTGAATATCGCGTGAGATTACCTTATCGGCTGTCACCAGCAAAATAACCTTTCCCTGACGCATATAGCCCTCAAGCGCGTTTATGTCTGTGATCTTATAATTTGTATCAACAACAACATGCACTTCATCGGGCGCAGAACCAAGTGTAAGCGTATAAGGTACGGGCTTATCAATTGAGAGTGTGCCATCCTTCACCGTTATTGCAGGCAATGTATCGGCCAGTGCAGGCAGCCGGGAAATGGCTTCACGTAAATGGGAATAGTGTCCACCCAACAGAAACGACAATGAAAACAGGATCGTTATTAAAAGTGTAAGAAGCGATATGAGCACCACACCGATGCCCGTATGCACCCGGGCAAGCTCGCCGTAAAAATGGCCTGAATAAAAGCTACGCGCTATTGCTTTAAATGCATTTATCATAAGCGCCTCTTCTGACTTTCATCAGGGAATAAACTTGAAAAACCGGCCTGAACGGAAGGAAAACCAGTCCTCCCACGAGAACATGATCATATCCGCCCGACCCACAAAATTTTCTTCGGGAACGAATCCCACTATCCCGTCACCGACCCCAAGATAACGACTGTCGCGCGAGTCGTCTCGATTGTCACCCATCATGAAGTAATGCGCCTCAGGTACGCTGAATACTTCTGTATTCTCCGCCCCACCTGGCACCTGATTGTTCAGTATGTAGTACGACTTCCCTTCAGGCAGCGTCTCAAGGTAGCGCTTATAGATTACAGGCTTGCCGTTGTGGCCATCGGGCGTTGGATCGCTCCATTCGTCGACATATTCTTTTGATATCGGCTTATCATTAATATAAAGCACGCCGCTTTTCATCTGGATACGGTCTCCGGGCAAACCTATGAGGCGCTTAATAAAATCGTCAGAGGGCTGCCCTGGCGGTCTGAAGACAATAACGTCGCCACGCTTGGGTGCCTGCTGCATAAAGCGTCCGTGCACATGCGGCCAACCGAAGAATGGGAAAGAATACCGGCTGTAACCATAGGAGAATTTTGAAACAAACAGGTAGTCGCCCACCAGCAGGTTGCTCTTCATCGAATCTGAGGGGATATGAAAAGGCTCATAGGCAAAACTGCGAAAAATAAAGGCAAATATTACTGCAAAAATCAGCGTCTTGATGGTTTCGCGGAATTCGGTCCAGATTGTATTCATTTTAAGGGACTCTTGTGTTGAGGAAGTAGGATCCATGTATTTATTGCTCCTGTCGTGGACGGCTGAGTTATCGCAGATTTCTGCGCAATTTCAAGTAGGCAGGTTGTCAGCCTGACTAGCCTTATACAAGCCACTCACACAATGATAATTACCTTTCATTCTATACCTCTCGCGGGATGGCATCCTTCTTGCATAGTATATTGCTGAGAGCTGACAACCATTGACTATTGACCACAATAAGGATTATGGTCAAGGGGTAAGCTGAGTGTCGGCCCTGAAGTTTTTACTATAGTGATTATCAGGAGGAAAAAATGACCATTGCAGCTTTTACCTATTTGCAGCCCGTTAATTTTCAGGCGCGCAGTTTTGCGACGGCGCAAGGTACAAACAACGCCAAAGGAAAACTCCCTACTCCGGTAATCCTTACTCCCGAAGCACCTCAAGGAACAATTGCGCATCTTCCACACATTGGCCCTCTTCCACCCACTCTTAAAATTAATCATACTCCAATCATACACGGAGGGCCTATTAATCCTCCTCCACTGATAGATACGGATGGTGGTCCCCATGGCCCCATTAATCCTCCGCCCCTCATATACCAGGGAGCTGATGGTTCGCAGCCTCAGGCAACAACCACCCCAACCCCACCTGCACCTGTCGCAGTGGTGACAACCGGAACAAACGTTGCTCCAAACCTTCCTGTAATTGATCCCCTGCCGCCTACACCTATCGCCGTGCAGGTGACAGGAGTAAGTATTGCTCCAAATCTTCCTATAATTGACCCTCTGCCTCCAACACCTGTCGCAGTGCAGGTGACCGGAGTAACCATTGCCCCGAATCCTCCAGTATCAGACCCTGTGGCCTCGTTTCCTCAAGGAACAATCGCAGTTCCTACCTTTACTTCATCAGGGACGCAGATCCAGCCATTCAACATACTGGTATAGTCGTAACGACGCGGCAACAAAACTGGACAACATGTTCAGGTCTGCTATAAACGCCGCCGCTACTAAAGGTTAATTCTAGAGTCTCAGTAGCAATTTCGGTAGCAAAACCACTGTTCAGGATTAGCAAACCTGTCTAAGCTACTGAAGTCATTAAATGCGGAGGGGTGGCCGAGTGGCTGAAGGCGGCGGTTTGCTAAACCGTTATACGGCGTTAAGCCGTATCGGAGGTTCGAATCCTCTCTCCTCCGCCATTATCTCCAAACCATATGTCACATAAAATTTCCAGCGGCGTAGTACACAAACTGCCTGCCGATTTTAAAAAAGCACTTACATCTGACCCGAAAGCACTGACGGCATGGGAAGATATTACACCGCTCGCACGCAACGAGTGGATATGCTGGATTGAGTCGGCAAAAAAAGCAGCAACCAGAAGTCGTCGGATCGAATGGGGCTGTTCAAGCCTAAGGAATGGAAAACGGCGTCCCTGTTGCTGGGCTGGGTGCTCTCACCGCTAATCTTTATAATTTTAAAGGATTGAAATCCGTTTTGAAGTCATAGAAATCAACATTCTCTGTTTTCTTAAGCCATGCCGATACCCGGAGCGTAATGGGTAACAGAATAATTTCTACGCTTACCTTGATAGCGCTTCCCATAAGGATGCTTTTGAAAAGCAAGGCCGTAGGTAATATCCCCCACAGTCCGAACGCATAAAAGAACCCCGTGTTCACCAATTGCCCACACAGCGTTGACATCACAAACCGGGCAGCAATGTATTTCCCGCTTGTCCGAACTTTCATTTTTGCCAATACGTAATTGTTGACGATATCCCCTATAAACAGGGCCATTGTGCCGAAAAAAACAAGCCGTGGTGCGCTTGAAAGAACGTCGATAAAAGATTGATTATCTGTCATTGCACCAGATGGCGGATAATAAACAGTAATTTGAAAAAGGATAGTCGCGAAGACCTGTGCGGCAATTGTGTACCACAGAACCCGCCTTGCAATTGCATAGCCATACACCTCCGTCATCAGATCCGAAAAAATGTAAATGAACGGAAAAAAATAGATGGTGATGGATAAGGGAACGCCAAACACATCAACCAGCTTTCCGGCAGTTGGGATGCATACCACGCCGAAAAAGATATTCCATATCAGGATATGGCTTAAATACCGGTAGTTATTCATTGCATTCCCCGTTCATGAGTGTTCAGCCTCATTAGGAGGATTACACATCCGCCGTCTTTATTGCATCAATAATTTGCTGTTCGAAGTCATGGAGTGCTCCGTATGTCTTTTCCATCTTCGTTTGCACTTCAATGGGTGGCTCTAGTCCCTTGCCGTGGCAAAGAATAGTCCCAAAGGCGCTGAGATCATACGCGCCTGCTGCCTGGGCACTCATAAACGCTTCGTATTTCTCAAAAGGAATAGTGGCGTAGGCATATTGCACCTCTCCAGATGGACTTAGTCCCTTCACCAGAACGAGCATGCCTTCTATATCGTTATTTTTATCTTTCTCTGTCACGTACTTTTCTAATCTTTGATTCCATAATGGCGTTATCAGTCGCCTGACAGGCTACCGCCAAGAAATAAAATATGGCCGACGCAAGCATTCTTTTGTCCTTCTTCTTTTCAATGCTTTGCCCAACTTGTAATCCTGCCGCTATCGCCGAGCTGGATAGTGAAACCCAACGGTTGGCAAATATCTGATGAAGCGGGCTTACCTCTTCCTTTGTATCGCTGATGCCAGGCACTTTAAGAGCTTCTTTTTCTCGCCTGTCCTGATCGCTCAAGCCAGCAATATCAATCAGTTTTACTCCTGTCTTCCATAGGCCTTCCATTGTTTCTGCCCTTTTGCCACTTTGAAAGCCCGCGGGAAGTTTAAGTACGTCTGCAACAAAGGAGGCCGCTCGATTAAAAAATAAGGCATTTTCGCCAGGGTGAAGTAAGGCATGCCCCATCTGGTGAGGGATGGAAGCATCAGGAAGCGGATCATCGCGCTCTTTCACAACCAACGAAGTAAGGTTTATGCCTGCAGCACCAAATCCTGAAGCAATTCTCCAACGATTTTGGTCTTTCATTCCTGAAAAACCCGTAAGTACATAACTAAGAATACCGCAGCCATAGGCCGCTTTGCGCAAAAGCTTGTTCGAAAATCCAAGCGGGACGGATTCACTCTTAGAAAAAACGAGAGGGGGTTGCACTGGATCAGAATCCGGTTGTTGCTTAGGTGCCGTTTCTTCTGACATAGGTAAATGTTCTGTGCGCATGCCTTTACTTGGGTGCCAGCCTTATTCCTAAGCCATTTTAGCTTAAAATACGGTAATATATAGTTACAATTATATTACAATAGCTTGTCTGGCCACGATAACACAGCTTACAGAACGTCTAAAAGGCTACCAGACACTATTTCAAGACAGCCCCAGAGCTCCAGCGCTGCCTTTAGTCGGTTCGCTCTTCAGCCAGTAGGCTAGCAAAACTTATTGACTATGCCCGCCGCAATGTTGCCAGAAACCGTGCGACTTCTACATCCAGACTTGAAGACTGCTGGCTTAAACGAATGCAGGTCTCCAGCATCTCTTTTGCCGAGGCATTAATTTGCTGGGCTGCAGATGAGAATGTCCCTGCAATCCGCTTGGATTCAACGGCCAGATTTGCGGTGCTCTGAATATTCTCAGCAATATGCCGAGTGGCAGAATCCTGCGTCGCCATGGCCTCGGTTACATGAGATGATACCGTATTAATCTCACCTATTTTGCGATGGATGCCCTCAATGGAGGCAACGGCTAGCTTAATTTTTTCTGCAATATTATTTATGAAGGTAAAAATCTCCTGTGCCGCCTCGCTGCTTTGGCCAGCAAGATTCTTTACTTCAGAGGCCACGACCGCAAATCCCTTACCCGCTTCACCGGCACGCGCCGCCTCAATGGAAGCATTCAGTGACAGCAAATTAATTTGATCTGAAATTTCACTAATAACAGAAAGTACTTCGCTGATTCTGCCGGTTTCCTTCGACAGCACCTGCATCACCTGATTGGCCGAAGCTGCCTGGGTAACCGCTTCTTTTGTTGCGCCCGCTGCATTCGACACCTGATTGCTGATCTCGCAGATAGAGTGTGTAAGCGCCCCCGCCGCATTCGACACAGATGCCATATTATCCGAAGTTTTAAGCGACTGCTGTAACAACTCTTTCAGCTGTTCATTGCTCTGGCTTGCGATACGCGATAATAATTCTGCGTTTTGTTTCACCGCTTCTGACGAGGCATGAAACTGTTGAATAATCCGGCTGATATTGGCGTCAAAGTCCGTGCTTAGGGAATGCATCAGCGTTTTGCGCTGTTCTTCCGTTTTAGCTTTAGTAGCAGCTCTTTCATCCTCAAGATTACGTGTGTAGATGACGCGATCTTTAAACAATTTCACCTTGCGGGCAAAACTGCCCATCTGGTTTCCATCTTTGGTATAGGGAATATCAACATTGTAACGATTCTCACTCAATGCCCTCATTATCTCTATCAATGTAACCAAAGGCTTAATCACTAAGCGCGAAATCATACCCCATGCGATAATCTGGCCCAGCAATGCAATGGCTACCTGCAGTTCCAGATCAAACCATAATTGCTCACTTGCCTCCGGCAATATACCCCTGAGGAAGTAATAGCTTTTACAAGAAAACACTATGCCCACAATGGACATTAACAGAGTGGTGATTTGTAGTCGTGTAGTCAGGCTATTAAAAAAGCGTACAACAGCCTTCATAGAACCGTCCCAAAGTTATTTCGCACCTGTGATCTCACGCCCCCGCAGCCTAGCTGTACTAAAAGTACACAAACATTGCAAGCATCGGGCTATTTAGCGACATCAAGGGAGTTGAGCGTATAAACACTTCCAGATTCGCTGGCTAAGAGGGGGGCCTATTGAGGCATTTTCGCGTGTGCAATGTGCTGCATCATCGCGCAAAGATGATCGACACCTTTAATGTTCTGCTTCTTGGAAAGCTGATGTATGCGATCTATCATCTGAGAGGAACTGATAATTTCCTTATGTCCGGATTTCTGGAGGCTCTCTTGTTCAAGCTGCCTGATGGCATTGACTGCAAGCTCGGTTGCCTCAAGGAGGTTCTTTGGAAGGCCGGCCCGCTCATAGACAGTCTTAAACCCAACAGAGTCCTGCAGGAGAATATGTATATTCTCCACGGGTATGCGCAGCATTCGCGAGAAGCTTACTTCAAACAGCTGCAGACTGCCCAGGCTGAGGGCTGAGAAAGGCGAGAGCGTATTATTATCGTTAAGTAATTGAATCAATCGCATGAGCTCTTTATTAGACGATTTAAAGCCCATCATCCTGATGCGGGCAAGTTCAAGGCTCTGGTCCAGCGTGGTCCGCAGCGCTTTCATTTCGGATAAATTACCGTATTTCCGCTCAAGATGCTCCCGCATGCTGCTGGACAGCCGGTCCATTGCCTTTTCTACAACTGCTACAGGTATAGAACTACGCTGAAAAATAGACTCCATTACCTCGGTATTATCATGAAAATGCTCGGCAATTTTCTCAAAAGATTGTTCTGTGATGTTTGCACCTTCGTTTTGCACCAGCGTACTAACGACTGAATCGAGATTAGTGTCCACGAGCATATCTGCGACCACCACAGAGACATTATCGCGCTTGGCAATGGCCTGTAGTTTCTTATCGTCCGTCATGGAGTTGATAATAGAGATGAGATCAGCGTCACTGAGCACTTCTGAGTACTGCAGCACGGGCCCTGCAACCTCATCTACATCGTTCGCCATACGCCGCGCCAAGTCAGGAGGCAGCTTATCTGACTGGCTCAGCTGCATTGCCAGCATTGCCCGCACCACCATGTTGGCTCGCTCTAACAGAAGACGAAAAATATCATTGGCAATGGCAACTTCTTCGGTGCTGAGCGCTGTCGCCCCTTCGGCCGCATAATGTTCCGCAAGCTTTCCCACCACTTCAACCTGGGTTTTAACGGAACGGTCCGCCATCAGGCGGTTGATGTCTTCTTTTGACAGTACACCCGGATTATTCATAATCAGCTTTTTTCACTCAGCGTGGCAAACAATGCGTCAATTTCTGCTTGCGACGGCGCATTCGCAGCTAATTGAGGCCCATTTAAGAGATCTTTGTCACTTGCTGGCGTAGTTACTTTTTTGGCAGGTGCCGCTTCGTTGCCAGTATAGAACAACACATTGAGCCTATCGACGGTCTCTTCAATGGTGTTTAATAGCTTTATCACCTTGGTAATCCGCTGGCCATTGACGTCCTGAAAATTACACGCTTCATAAATACGGTTGATGGCCGTCGCAATTTTCTGCTCCCTTTCGCCACCCGCACCCTTTGCAGCGCTGAGAATAGCATCGGCTGCATCCATAATCGTATGGCTCGCTACTTCTGTCTCCTTGATAACCTCATCCAGATGCTGCGATGCGTCCATGATAGCTTTTTCAGATTTTTCATGCACGGAAATAGAAAATATTTCTTTCTTTGCATTATCAATATACTTCGCAAGCTGTGCAATTTCCTGATGCGCTATACGGTCCGCATCCGCCAGAGGAGGCGTAAGCGAGGAAGCAACCTGCATAAAGATACTTCCTATGTCTCCGAGCGACAATGCACCTTTCTGCTCCTTAATCTCGACAAGGCTTTTTAAAAGTGCGACGCCAAGCTTATCCTGTGTATCACTCATAAATAGGGATCCTTCTGCATTGCCCGACCTAAAATGCTCCAATAACACTGGTCATTTTGGTCTTCAGCGTATCTGCCGTGAATGGCTTGACGATATAGTTGCTTACGCCAGCCTGTTTAGCCGCAATGATATTTTCAGGCTTGCTCTCCGCAGTTACCATAATAAATGGCGTATCTTTTAACTTGGGATCACTGCGCACACTTTTGAGCAATTCCAGTCCCGTCATCGGCTCCATATTCCAGTCGGAAATAACCAAGGCAAATGTCTGTGCCTGCATTTTTGCCAGCGCCTCTTTGCCATTTGCAGCTTCTTCAATATTACTGAATCCTAATTGCGTAAGAAGGTTTCTGACAATGCGACGCATGGTGCTGTAATCGTCGACAACCAGAATTGGCATTGCTTTGTTTACTGTCATATATGGGACCTGCAGTTTCGGTGGATGATATTTCCTTCACGTTAGCGGGCAGATATTAAAGTAAGGTTAAGAAAAAAACAGTGCAGAATGCCCAAGGCTGAATCATTCTGATACAAGCCGCACTTAACGCAATGTTAATCATTTGCGTGGATGATTGAAGGCGATATATAGCACAACCGATCTTCATGCAGGTAGCATAACCAATGGACGATCTAATCGGCGAATTCATTACCGAAACTACGGAAAATTTAGCGCTTCTGGATAGTGAGCTAGTCAAGCTTGAGCAGTATCCTGGTGATGAAAAAATTTTGGGAAACATTTTTCGCGCCGCGCACACAATAAAAGGCACATGTGGGTTCCTTGGTTTGCCTCGTTTGGAAGCGGTCGCGCATGCTTCTGAAAACGTACTGGGTAAAATTCGGGATAAAAAGCTGAATGCCACCCCTCAGGCTGTAAGCTTGATATTGGAATCTCTGGATAACATTAAAGGACTTGTTGATTATTTAAGCCAGAATGGCAAGGAAGCCGACGGAGACGATGCCGCGTTGATCGCGCGCCTGAATAGCTTCGCCGAAGGAAAAGCTGAGATAACTCCGGAAGAAGTAAAAGCGGAAACTCCGGACGCTGGTGACATGTCGCGCTTCTTTAAGGGAGACGACGAACTGGAAAACCTCCTGCAAAAGCACGACGCGCCTGTAGCTCCGGTGGCGGCACCTACACTTACACCAGCAGCAGCACACAAAACATCTGAAAAGCCAGAAACAAAAGATGCGTCGGGCAAAGATGGTGCAGCGGCGCAATCTATTCGCGTCAATCTGGATGTACTGGAAACGCTGATGCAGATGGTGGGGGAGTTGGTGCTCACCCGCAACCAATTAATGCAAATCGTTCGCAGCAAAGATGACCGTGAACTTCTTTCTCCACTGCAACATTTAAGTCATATCACCACTGAGTTGCAGGAAAGCGTGATGAAAACACGCATGCAGCCAATCAGCAATGCCTGGTCTAAATTTCCCCGGCTAGTGCGCGATTTGTCGCTTGAGCTCGGCAAGAAGATCGAGCTGCGCATGATCGGCGCAGAAACCGAACTGGATCGGCAATTGCTGGAAATGATCAAAGATCCACTCACACACATGGTGCGCAATTCCTGCGATCATGGATTGGAGTTGCCCGCGGACCGCAAGGCTACAGGCAAATCAGAAGCGGGCACTGTCACACTCTCTGCTTACCATGAAGGTGGCCACATCATCATCGATATCTCAGACGATGGACGCGGACTTAATGTCACGCGCATTCGGGAGAAAATCCTTGCTAACGGTCTGGCCAGTAAAACGGAAATTGAGGGCATGGGCGACCAGCAGATTATGCAATTCATCTTTCGCGCAGGATTCTCCACTGCTGAGAAAGTGACAAGTGTGTCGGGACGCGGCGTGGGTATGGATGTGGTACGCACCAATATCGAAAAAATAGGCGGTACCGTTGAACTGTCATCAAAGTTGGGCAAGGGTTCAAAATTTTCGATAAAGATACCGCTGACACTTGCCATTGTCTCTGTACTAATCGTCGAGGCCCATGGAGAAAAATTTGCCATACCGCAAATTAATGTTAACGAGCTGATATCCATATCTCCCGGGTCTGAATTCACCATTGAGAGTATTAACGGAGCGCTGCTTGTCCGTTTACGCAAGAAGCTACTTCCCCTGATAAGCTTGGGAGAGGTATTAGAGCTCGAGAAGGAGCCGGTCGATTGGACGAAGAAAAATACGTTTGTTGCCGTCTGTAATGTGGGCGGAGCCGACTTTGGTGTAATTGTTGATCGCGTCTACGATACCGAAGAAATCGTTGTAAAACCGGTAGCAGAGATACTTAAGTCCATCCCTCTCTACTCCGGCAACACCATTCTTGGTGATGGCAATGTAATAATGATCCTTGATCCCAATGGGCTGGCTAAAACCATTGGCAATATTGAAGGCGACAAACAGCAACCGGCAGATGCGACAGCTCAGGCGTCTAAAGTGGCCGAAACCAGCTTCCTGCTCGTCAGCACTGACCAGCATGCGCCCAAAGCGATACCCCTGGAGCTGGTATCACGGCTAGAAGAAATTGATGTCAAACATATTGAGATCGCAGACAACATCCCCGTGGTGCAATATCGCGATGAGCTCATGACCCTTGTGATGCTGAATAAAGACTTGCCCATGCCCGATACAGGAAAAATCCCCGTGATCGTATTTAATTACGACAAGAGAGTTATTGGGGTAGTGGTAGAGTCTGTTATCGATATTGTGTCGGCCATGCTGGATATTAAACTTGCCTCAAAAGAAAAAGGCTGCATGGGCAGTATGGTGATAAACGGTAAAACCACGGATATTGTGGATGTTACAAAACTACTATCAGACATTGCCGGCACTGTTGATTTGACAGGGGTGAATATTCAGAAGGCAAAGGAATGCAATCTCCTGTTCGTAGAAGACAGCCCATTCTTCAGAAATCTCACCGTACCGTTTCTGTCCGCCGTTGGCTACCGGGTCACCGTTGCAACGAATGGCGCTGAGGCACTTCAAATAGTGACTCAAGATCCTACAAAATTTCATGTTATTGTAACGGACGTTGAAATGCCCGGAATGAACGGTTTTGAGTTCGCACAGGCATGCAAGGAACAACTGCAATCCACTACTATTCCGTTTATCGTCTATACCTCCAAGGTCAGTGAAAATATCAGAAAAAAATGCCAGGACGGAGGCATTGCTGAATGCATCATGAAAACAGATCGCACCGGACTACTGCACGCAATTGCTCAATGTACCCAGGCTAAAGAGAGAGAGGTTGCATGAGTGCTGCAACCCATATTATTGAGCCCCCCAACCATGGATCTGCAGAAGGCACGAGCATGCTCGTTACCATGCGTATTGATAAACAATTGTTTGGCATACCGGTGCAACAGGTAAGAGAAATTCTAAAAGAATGCAAAGTCGCTCACATACCGCTTGTCGTACCACAGATTGCGGGTTCCATTAACTTGCGGGGGCGCATTGTTACGGTAATCGATATGCATCAACACCTCGGTGTCAAACCTAATGAAGGCGTTTCACGCATGTTTGTCGTGGTGGAGCACAAAGGGGAATATTACAGCCTCAAGGTAGACTCCATTGGTGAAGTACTTACCATACCCAACGGGCAGATAGAAAAAACGATTACCAATCTCACGCCACGCTGGCGAGACATTGCAACCGGTATCCATCGCCTGCAGCATGAGTTACTGGTTATCATCAACATCAATACTTTCTTCACTCTGTAATTTAAAGGATTGCTCATGCCGAGTTGCTTGATTGTTGATGATTCAAAAGTGGTGCGTAAACTGGCCCGGAGAATGATTGAACCATTGGGTTTTACCATTGATGAGGCAGAACACGGTCAGGAAGCCCTTGATAAATGTCAGTCAACCAAGCCTGACTTTATTCTGCTCGACTGGTATATGCCCGTGATGAATGGACTCGAGTTTCTCAAAGCTTTCCGGGCACTGCCTGAGGCCAGTGCAACAAAAATAATATTCTGCACAACTGAGAATAATCCTGAGCATATTATGCAGGCTGTCACTGCCGGTGCGGACGAGTATGTCATGAAACCTTTTGACGAAGAAATCATCAAATCAAAAATGTCGCAAGTTGGGTTGCTGTGACGCCACTGCAGCATAAGTTTAAACGAGCTTAAACGGAGAATGTAGTGGCCATACGAATAATGTTAGTGGATGATTCGGCTATCGTACGCGGGCTGATCACACAGTCATTGAAAACTGATCCTGATATTCAGGTCATAGCCACAGCAGGCAACGGTGCGATTGCCATTCCTTTAGCAAAACAACATCAGCCGGACGTTATCGTACTCGACATTGAAATGCCCGAAATGGATGGAATTACGGCACTACCAAAACTGCTGGCAGCCGCACCGGGTGTAAAAATAATTATGGCTTCAACATTAACGCTGCGTAATGCCGATATCAGCCTTCAGGCTCTTCAGTTGGGTGCTTCTGACTGTGTAGCCAAACCTTCCGCGCGTGACAGTAGCGAGCTGGATATATTTTACCGGGAACTCAAAGAAAAGATTCACGCCCTTACAGTTCAAAAACGTCCAAAACCTGCTTTAGCTCCGCTGATCGCTCCACTAAAGCCTCCACCCAAGCCCATCACCCTACTTTCTCCTCAAATATCGCCAACTCCGATCAAAGCGATTGCAATTGCCTCTTCTACGGGCGGGCCACAAGCATTAATGACGCTGCTTACAGCACTAAAAGGCCAGTTCCAGAATATACCTGTATTTATTACACAGCACATGCCTCCGACATTTACGACCATCCTGGCACAGCACCTGTCAAAAGCCTCGGAACGTCCCTCCAAAGAGGGGGTCGAAGGTGAAGTAGTTACGGCAGGCCATGTTTATATCGCTCCTGGCAATTTCCATATGATAGCTGATAAACGGGACCAGTCTGTCGTCATCCATATCAATCAGGATCCTCCGGAAAATTTTTGCCGTCCGGCGGCAGACCCCATGCTGCGTAGCCTAAGCAAAATTTATGGTGCCCATCTGCTTGTCATCGTTCTTACGGGTATGGGCGCAGATGGACTGGAAGGGGCAAAAAAAGTTGTCGAGAATGGCGGGCGCGTCATTGCCCAAGATGAAGCCTCAAGCGTCGTATGGGGCATGCCAGGTGCCGTTGCAGAGCACGGACTATGCCAGGCAGTCCTACCGCTTACGGAAATAGCACCCTACCTTATCAGGACTGTCCGATATGCGCCCTGATGAACTCGATTTCATGATACGTATTTTACGGGATAGATCAGGCCTAGCGCTGACGCCCGACAAACAATATCTTATTGAAAGCCGGCTGACGCCTATCGCTCAAACCCAGGGCCATAAGGACCTCTCCGGCCTTATTTCGCTGTTGCGCGCTGGCGCCACTGAAGCACTGCTGACAGAGGTGACTGAAGCAATGACGACGAACGAGTCATCCTTCTTCCGCGACGGCAAGCCATTTGAGCAATTGCGAAAAACAGTGTTACCACTGTTGCGCCAAAGTGTAGGCGCCCGGCGTAATTTGCGTATCTGGAGCGCCGCCTGCTCCAATGGCCAGGAGCCTTATACCATAGCTATGACACTGCGAGAGGATAATGCTCCTGAGTGGCGATATGAAATACTAGCAACCGATCTTGCGGAAAAAGTAATCAACAAGGCAAAGCAGGGTATCTATTCACAGTTTGAGGTGCAACGGGGGATGCCGATTCAGTTGCTGATAAAATATTTTAAGCAGGAGTCTGATCTCACCTGGCAAATCAAAGAAGACCTGCGGAGTATGATACAGTACCGTGTGCAAAACCTGTTAAAGGATTATATGGCGCTGGGCAGATTTGATCTTATTTTCTGTCGCAATGTGCTGATTTATTTTGATGAAGCAACCAAGTCGAATGTCATTGAGAATATGTGCAATGTTTTACAGCCGAATGGATTTCTTTTTATAGGCAGCACCGAGGCAATCACGGGAAAGAATACTCGTCTCACTGAAGTTGAAGGATGCCGAGGAATTTACCGCCTTAAATAATCCTATTCAGCCATGGGCTATTGCTTGGCCACACGGGAATACTCACCTGATGCAACATTCAATATTTTACGTACCGTGGCTGCAAACCTGGCAAATTCGACTGGCTTGGAAATGAAATCATCCGCACCTACTTTAAGTGTATGCGCTATCTCATCTTTGTCAGTAACTGATGAAACCACAATAATCGGCAATTGCGGATAATGTGCCTTAAGGTGGCCAATAATGGATATGCCATCGATGCCTGGCAGAATGAGGTCCAGCAAAACTAAGTCAACAGACTTGTGGCAGTCTTTTAATAAAAGCAAGGCTTCTTGCCCGTCAGCACAAAGCAGATGCCTGAATCCAAGCTTTCCGACCATTGCAATCAGCATCTGCTGATCGAAGGCGCTATCCTCTACTATCAGAACAGTCTTATTCTGCATGGCCCCTTGAATCCAAAAGAAAAAATGATTGTACCATCAACACCTATTTGTCAGGCAATGAAAAGTCAAAAGGTATGCTTATAGTAATAATCGGCCAAAAATAAGAAATGGGCCTTGCACAAATAATACCCCGAAAGCCTGATAATGTTTACTAGTTTTTTTCTGTTCCTGTTTGGGACTCACGCTATCATTCATGCCGCGCTTAACGGAATATTAAGATATGCTATGTATGTAATTATATAGAGGGGGGCGCCTCTGAATTTATTCTCATGTAGAGAAAGGGTCTACAAATGCTCACGAAATCCAACACCAGCATCACATTTCTTATCAGCACTGTAGTTATAAGCCTGGTGCTGATCCTTGCTGGCGTAGGTGGATACGGATTTATTTCTGTGCAGCACATGCGCGCCAACATTAAAGAGCTGAGTGAAAGGAATGTATCTGCGATCAAGCTGCTCAGAGATGTAGGCGGATATTATGCCAACCTAAGTAAGGCAATAGACGACTTCACATCGGGACAACTTCCTGGGAAGGATGCCATAGATCAGATTGAGCAATCGCTTCATGGCTCAGACAAAGAATGGAAAGAATATTCAGCAACGGGTATTGAAGGTGATGAAAAAGGACCTGCAGATGAATATATAAGTACTGCAGTCAAAATCGAGCCAGCGATAAAAGAAGCCTGGGCAGCGATACAAGTCGGGGATAAAGTCAAAACAGGGCAATTAATACCAGTACTCAAGCCTAATTTCGATAAGATCAACGATGGCATGGATAAACTGATCGACATTCAGCATCAACAGGCCGAGGAGATCTACACCCGCTCGGAAGAGTCATTCAAAATCATTTCCGGTGCATATGCTGCCGCTGCCGTTATTGTTGTGCTTATCTGCATTGGCACTTTCCTGGTGGTACGTGGCTGGATTATAATCCCACTTAATAATATGGCTGAAGCAATGACTGCTATTGCGGATGAGAAGTATGATACGGAGATACCTAATCTTGGTCATAATAACGAGTTAGGGATATTAGCTACAGCTCTGGATATCTTCCTGAAAAACGGTATCGAACGCCAGCGGCTCAACGCTGAGCAAGCAGAAGCTGCACGTAAACAAGTGGAACGCGCCAACCACATGGACAAGCTTACCAAAGAATTCGATGCGTCGGTCAGCAGCATGCTGGGTATGGTCTCATCCTCCGCCGACCAGATGAAAGGCACTGCAGGTTCGATGGCTTCTGTCGCCGAAGAAGGCAGCAAGCAGTCGCAAACAGCAGCAACAGCAGCACAACAGGCATCTACTAACGTGCAGACCGTGGCAGCTGCAGCAGAAGAGCTCTCTGCCTCCATTAACGAGATCAGCAGCCGTATTCAGCAATCAAATACCGTAGCACAGAAGGCCATGGAAGATGCTGAACAAGCTAATACCACTGTGAAAGGGCTAAGCGAAGCTGCAGGCCGCATAGGCAGTGTCGTTGAAACGATCAACACTATCGCAGCTCAGATCAATTTGCTTGCGCTCAATGCTACCATTGAAGCGGCACGCGCAGGTGACGCAGGCAAGGGCTTCGCCGTAGTGGCATCTGAGGTGAAAGCACTTGCTAACCAAACCGGTAAGGCTACTGAGGAGATATCCCAGCAAATATCAAACATGCAGAAAGCTACCGAAGATACGGTGGCGGTGATCCATAGTGTCTCATCCATTATCAAGAACATCAATGAAATCTCAGCTAACATCTCTGCTGCAGTGACTGAACAAGGTGCCGCAACGCAGGAAATCGCCCGCAATGTCCAGCAGGCAGCCGCTGGGACGACAGAGGTGTCTTCGAGCATTGCCAGTGTGACCAAAGCATCATCTGAGACGGGTATCGCAGCATCACAGGTATTAAGCGCAGCCAGTGAACTCAGCATGCAGTCGGAAAAACTGCGTTCTGGTGTGGACTCCTTTTTGAGCGCTGTGAATTCGTTGTAATTATACAGCAGCCAGCGACAATATAACTTCTGTTTATGTTTTATTCGGTGACTCGGTGAAGCATGGTTGTGCGGCGCGCGCCTCTTTTTGTCCCAAAATATTGCATAAATAAACGCAATGGACATATACATTACTCTCATATAGCAAAATAATTAGAGTCATTTTCCGGGACCAGCATGATTGATTTACGTTCCACTCGAATTCTTACATTTTTTGTATGCATCATTAACTGTGCGCACATTCAGAACGCGCAAGCAGATGATGACTCGGCAATACAGGTAAAGCTACTCAACACTGACGAAGAATGGGACAATGTAAGTGGTGGAACGAAGCGCGCTACAACAAACATTGATTTGCAGGATGTTAACATCGCCTTAGATGCAGAAAAGAAATGGGGCTGGACCGGAGCAACCTTCATGCTGGATGGTCTTTATATTAATGGACGCCAGACTACTCCGACGCTTTCCGGCACTACACAGACTATAAGTCCAATAGAAGATAAAGGTACCCAGATGATCCGTCTGTATCAGGCTTGGTACAATCAGGACCTCTGGAACGGAAAAACTTCTGTGCTGATAGGTCTCTACGACCTCAATACAGAGTTTGATTCACTCAATAGCGCTGCTCTGTTCTTCAACAGTGGTTATAATTGGGCTTCAGCACTGGATCTGTCGGGAATTGATAGCCCCTCTACCTACCCTGACACTGCGTTTGGAGCGCGGGTGCACCAGTGGCTGGATCAGAAAGACGGAATAAGCGTTCAGTTTGCCGCACTTGACGGCGTTCCCGATGAACCTAAACATCCCTGGGAAAATACCGTTCAGTTAAACCATTCTAACGGAGTGCTGTTGGTAGGCGAAGCGGATTATTACCCAAACAGCGATCTTAAGATATTGGCGGGTTACTGGTACTACATTGCAAAATTTGATGAGTTCAAAACCGATATGAATGGCGACCCTCTGCGCAGCTCGGATAATCAGGGTGCTTATGCCGGAATCCACAAACGTCTCTACAGCATATCTCCCAAGCGCGGCCTGGATGGGTTCATCAATGCCGGTATTACCAATGGTAATATCAATCAGGTTGATAGTTCTTTTGCTACAGGCCTTATGTTTACGGGTCTGCTCGGCACACGCCCAACCGATCAGATAGGATTTGCCTGGAACCTGGCGCATAACAGTAATCCTTTCAAAGAAAGTGAAGAGGCGGCAGGTACACCAGTCCTCGATAACGAGATGAATTATGAATTAACCTACCGTGCAAAAATCAACGACTGGATTACCATACAGCCTGATGCGCAGTATACAGTTAACCCAGGTACTAACCCTACGCTGAAAAATGACTTCATCGTCGGCATGCGTGTCGAGATTGGTTATGGCTTCGGCTTATAAGTACCGCTACACTCAAGTTTTATTCAATCTGATTTAAGTCTGTAGCCTATTCCAGTCTCGGTTATTATATACCGTGGGCGCATGGGATCATCCCCAAGCTTCCTACGCAGATGCTGCGCATAGACGCGCAGGTAATGGCTGTTTTCGGTCGAGTTTTTACCCCACACTTCTTTTAGCAGTTGCTGATGCGTCACTACCTTACCTGCATGCTTTACTAACAGGGAAAGCAGCTTGTATTCAGTTGGTGTAAGGTGGACTTCCCGATCTCTTACTTTGACTTGCCGCTTCTCGAGATCAATGTAAATATCGCCAGACTCTACTATAGGTGAAGTGACCGATGCAGGCCGCTGTGAGTGCCGCAACGCTACTTTAAGGCGGGCCAGCAACTCAGGAATACCAAAAGGTTTGGTAAGGTAATCGTCTGCCCCCAATTCCAATGCCATAACCTTATCTTTTTCCTGCCCGCGGGCAGACAGTACAATAATCGGTGTAGTGCTCCAGTCACGTACAGTTTTGATCACATCGAGCCCATCCATATCCGGAAGACCCAAATCAAGAATGACAAGCTCTGGCGGGTGCATCGTAATAAGCTTAATGCCTTCTTTTGCCGTTTCTGCAAAGGTGGGGCTATAGTCATGGCTTGTAAGCGCCGCCTTAAGGAATTTCCTTATCTCAGGCTCGTCCTCAATAATCAGAATTGAAATTTCATGCGGCATTATCGGCCATATCCCCTGCCATGGTTTCAGCAACAGGTAAAGTAAAACAGAATGCCGCGCCACCCTCTGGCTGGCTTTCCACCCAGATATCCCCACCATGCGTGCGGATCACACCCTGGCAAATAGCAAGGCCAAGCCCCGTTCCTTTCTGTGCACGATGCAGCGCAGTAGTAAAGAACTTATCAAATATCTTCTTTTCGTCTTCGGCGGGAATACCAGGACCATTGTCAGCAATACGGACAAGCACCATTCCATTTTTACGAGCAGCGCTGATGGCAATAAGGCTACCTGCGGCTGTGTATTTTGCCGCATTTTCAAGCAGATTAATCAAAACCTGTTCGATCAGCACGCCATCCACCATTACCATAGGCAGAGCCGATTCAGAACTTGTGGTAACAACATGGTCTGCAAGTGTTGTTTCGAGCCGCGTGAGAGCAGAGCCTATTAACTCTTCAATAAAATACGGCTGCACGTTAAGCTTAACCGTACCTGATTCCAGACTGGTAACATCCAGCAGGTTTGTAACAATACGTGAAAGCCGATCTGCTTCCTGATGTATAGAACGGCCAAGCTCGCGGATAGTTTCCATCGGCAACTTGCCTCTGTCCTGTGCAATACTGCTTGCAGCACCAGTTATCGAGGCAAGCGGCGTACGCAGATCGTGTGAAACAGTGGAAAGCAGTATACTGCGCAGTTTCTCGCTTTCAGCCTCTATTTTTGATTTCTCAGCCATCTCGGCATTGTTGGCGCGTTCTATAGCAGAGGCAAGCAAACTTTCTATGGTTTCCAGAGAAGAAATTTCCTCCAGTGAAAAGTGCTTCCTCTCCGATTTCGGAAAAATTCCTATGACGCCAAGTATGCCACTGATGGTAGCAAGTGGGAGATAAAGGCCTATGGCGCTCGGCATAGTAGCCGTGTCACGCCCTGCGGGGCGCTGATTGTCGAAACACCATTGCAACACAGCCATTTCTTTGACGTAATCGACTTCAGGTAGCGCGCCAACCATGGGGCTCAGATGCCCCCCCGGGTCCGGCACCCATAATGTAACCTGAGCATTAAATACCTCTTCGATATGCCTTGTAACTACCTCTGAGATAGCCTGGTGCCCGCGTGTGGAAGCGAGGGTACGCGTGAGTGTGTAGAGCGTCTGCGTATGATGTTCGCGACGCCTGGAGATCATCGCCTGCAAGCGCAGCTGCGATGCCTGGGCAGTGATCATCAGGCTGGTGACCAGCATGACACAAAACGTCATCCAGTACGAGTGGTCATAGGCGCTGAAACTATAGATAGGCTCAACAAAAAAGAAGTTGAAAGCAGCAACGCTCGTCAGCGAATAGAGCAAGGAAGGCCCACGCCCCAACCGGGCTGCTACTGGTACTACCCCTGCCAGATAAATCATCGCCTGATCGATAGGAGTAAGCAGTGAACGCAATGCCACACCTGCCCCCGTGCACAAGGCAACCGCAAGAAGCGAGAGACCGTATAAGTCCGGCTTGAATTCAAATAAACTATTTCTGGCTGTAAATAGTGTATCGGAAGCCGGATCGCCAGTGACAACATAGACATCGATTGCACCGCTCTTGCGGATAATCTTATCCGCAAGCGAGCCATATATCAGATCCCTCCAGCGTGATTTGTGGGGCTTACCCAGAATGATTTTAGTGATACCGCTTTCCCTTGCATACGCGATGATCTCATCAACGGCATTACTGCCTTGTAACATGACCGTTTTTGCACCCATGCGCTCTGCCATACGCATGACGGATTCCACTGCCGCCCTGCCCTCTTCGCTGAGGTGATAATGTCTAATATTTTCGACATACACAGCAACCCACGACGCTTTAAGCGAGACAGCCATGCGCTTAGCCGTACGTATGAGCTTTGCCGAAAGCTGGTCAGGGCCGACGCATACCATCACCTTATCCGCGACCGGGAGGCTTTCCCGAATGCCTTCGCGAACATTATACGCATCCATCTGCGCATCCACTCGTTCGGCCGTGCGGCGTAACGCCAGCTCACGCAGCGCTATAATATTATTTTTCTTAAAGAAATTCTCGGCAGCACGCGTTTTTGCCATGTCGGCAATATAGACTTTACCCTCACGCAAGCGTTTGAGCAGTTCGTCTGTGGGGATATCCACAAGTGTGATATCGTCAGCCGTATCAAAAACAGAGTCAGGTACGGTTTCCTTGACCCGCACGCCAGTGACGCCTGCCACAAGGTCGGAAAGCGATTCCAGATGCTGGACATTAAGTGTCGTGTAAACATCTATTCCTGCAGTAAGCAACTCCTCCACATCTTGCCAGCGCTTGGGATGCCGCGAGCCAGGTGCGTTGGTATGAGCAAGCTCATCCATGAGTATGATGGCGGGCTTGCGCACTTTGGCTGCATCAAGATTGAATTCCCTGAGCGTGATACCTTTGTGGGTTACTTCCACCATTGGCATAATGGGGATGCCTTGCAGCAGTTTCTGCGTCTCACTGCGCCCGTGCGTTTCTACGATACCTGCCAATACATCCACTTCCTCGCGCATTTGCTCCTGGGCGGCTGTAAGCATGGCGTAAGTCTTGCCCGTACCCGCGCAACCGCCAAAGAAAATTTTCAGGCGGCCACGATGGGATTTTGCTTCTTCTTCCTGTACCACTCCCAAAAGGGTATCAGGATCGGGTCTGCGATCGGAGTCGTTCACATGAACTCTAGAGTTTGCCATCCAGATCGAGGTTGAGTATCAGCACGTTCACCCTCGCCTCACCCAGTATACCGAACTGCCTGCCTTGGGTATGCTTTTTTATCAATGCCCGCACCGTCTCAGCAGGTATCCTACGCACAGCCGCCACACGTGTTGACTGATATTCCGCTGCTGCAGGGCTGATATGCGGATCAAGACCACTACCAGAGGCGGTTACCAGATCAACCGGGATAGGCTGTGTGTTGGCAGGATCGGCTGCTTTAAGCGCTGCTTTACGTGTTTTTACTGCATCAAGCAGGGCCGGATTATTCGGACTGAAATTGCTGCCGGAAGAGGAAGCGGCGTTATAGGCCTGCGGCGAGGTAGCAGACAACCTGCCCCAGAAATATTTCGGATCCGTAAAATTCTGTCCTATCAGCTCAGAACCCAGCGCATGGCCATTTTTTATAATCAGGCTGCCCTGAGCCTCATTCGGGAATGCGGCATGCACAATTAGTGTGGATACGCCCGGATAGGCAAATCCCAGCAATACAGTCATGAGCAGAAAAAGTATAAAATTGGTGCGAAGGTAAAGACTCATACCGCTCCTATCAGATTCAGGCCCATATCGATTATTTTAATGCCTGCAAAGGGCACAATAATGCCACCAAGCCCATACACTGCCATATTATAGCGCAGCAGCGCAGATGCGCCGATCGGACGATAGGCAACGCCTTTGAGTGCCAATGGAATCAGAAAAATAATAATGAGCGCATTAAAAATTACCGCTGAAAGAATGGCAGAAAGTGGCGAAGCCAATCCCATGATATTGAGCGCAGTGAGCGCTGGATAGGTGCTGACAAATGCCGCTGGAATAATGGCAAAATATTTGGCTACATCGTTAGCAATGGAAAAAGTGGTAAGACTTCCGCGCGTCATCAACAATTGTTTGCCAATCTCAACAATCTCAATGAGCTTGGTCGGGTTGGAATCGAGATCGATCATATTGCCCGCCTCTTTGGCCGCCTGCGTACCACTATTCATCGTCACTGCTACATCGGCCTGGGCTAGCGCGGGAGCGTCATTAGTGCCATCTCCTACCATCGCCACGAGTTCTCCGCCTTCCTGCATCTTGCGGATATATTTAAGCTTAACTTCAGGTGTCGCCTGCGCAATAAAATCATCCACGCCTGCTTCAGAAGCAATCGCGGCAGCGGTCAACGGGTTGTCGCCCGTCACCATTACGCTCTTGATACCCATCGCCCGCAATTCTGCCAGTCGCTCCTTGATATTGCTTTTTATAACGTCCTTGAGATGAATCACGCCCAACACTTTAGTGTCGTCGGCTACCAGCAATGGAGTTCCACCCTGTCTTGCGATAGTATCAGCCTGCCTGATAACAGCTTCCGGCACTGTTGCTCCCAGCGATTTGACATGCGCCTCAATGGCGTCACCAGCCCCTTTTAATATCTGCCTGTCTTTCATCGTAATGCCGCTCGTGCGCGATTCGGCAGAGAATGGTACAAACGTTGCGTCTATCTCTTGAGGTTCTCTGGATTTTACATCATATCTGTCCTTCGCCAGCGCTACAATGCTTTTGCCTTCCGGCGTCTCATCTGCCAGTGAAGAGAGAAGGGCAGCTTCGGCCAGTTGTTGTGCACTGATACCTGCGGAGGGAAAGAAGGCTACAGCCTGCCGGTTTCCGTGCGTAATAGTGCCAGTTTTATCAAGCAGTAATATATTAACGTCACCTGCAGCCTCTACCGCACGCCCTGATGTGGCAATCACATTAGCCTGAATGAGGCGGTTCATTCCTGCAATCCCGATGGCTGACAGCAATCCGCCGATAGTAGTAGG
>Ga0206875_1015_pt1 | contig 58971 bp, 54 predicted proteins | sample Alteio_BWOrgCont_9_FD_152616 | JGI IMG/M metagenome (GOLD analysis project Ga0206875, IMG submission 152616) | Enriched cells from forest soil in Barre Woods Harvard Forest LTER site, Petersham, Massachusetts, United States -... | ecosystem: Environmental > Terrestrial > Soil > Temperate forest > O... | reverse complement strand
ACCTTAGCCTTACTCAATTACGCAGCCTTATGGGTATTGTAACACAGGAGAGTATTTTATTTAACGATACAGTTAAAAACAATATAGCTTTTGGTATGAATAATGTAACCGACGAACAGGTTATAGAAGCGGCAAAAGTGGCTAATGCGCATGATTTTATTATGCGTATGGAGAATGGTTACCAAACCAATATTGGGGATAGGGGAAGCAAATTATCGGGTGGCGAACGCCAGCGTATGAGTATTGCCCGGGCCATACTTAAAAACCCGCCAGTACTTATACTAGATGAAGCTACATCGGCACTCGATGCTGAATCGGAAAGGCTGGTACAGGATGCCCTCACAAAACTAATGTCTCATCGTACCTCAATTGTTATAGCTCATAGGCTTTCCACCATTAAAAATGCCGACGAAATTATAGTTATGCAAAAGGGTAGTATAGTTGAACGTGGTACCCATATTAACTTAATAGCCCAGAACGGGGTTTACAAGAAACTATACGACCTGCAAAGCTTTGTATAATTCACTCTTGCCAAATTCAAAATAAAGCCTAATTTCGCAGCCCCTACCAATATTCACGCCCGGATGGCGGAACCGGTAGACGCGCTGGTCTCAAAAACCAGTTCTGGCAACAGAATGTCGGTTCGATTCCGACTCCGGGTACGATAGCTGAAAGGGAGCAATTTTTGCTCCCTTTCTCTTTTTATCCCCCTCTTTATTTCTCATCTGTGTGGTAATGATCAAAAAAATATTTGATTTTCTATTCAAATCTTTCGCTCTGAAAATCAAGTTCTTCCTATTTTATTTCAAAAAAAATGCAAAAAACAATGCGTAGTTAAATAACTTCATATATATTTGTAGTCAAATAACTACACAATGAACCTGAGACGCGACGTTTTTCAAGCCATTTCAGACCCTACCAGAAGGGCTATACTTGTATTAGTTGCTTCACAAGCGATGACAGCAGGTGCCATAGCATCCAACTTTGATACTGCCAGGCCGACCGTTTCAAAGCACTTGCAAATACTTACCGAATGTAAATTGCTTGAACAGGAACAAAGCGGTAGAGAAGTTTATTATAACATAAATACAAATAAAATGAAAGAGATAGCAGACTTTATTGAACCATTCCGCAAAATGTGGGATGACCGGTATAACAAATTGGAATCTGTAATGAAAAAATATAAACCAGATAAAATCAAATAACATGGAACTGAAAACAAAAATCAAAGCCGAAGACGGCAAACAGGATTTAACAATTACACGGGAATTTGATTTGCCCGTTGAGTTACTTTTTAAAGCACATGCAGAACCGGCGCTTATTGAGCAATGGATGTCGAACCCCTATGCAACATCTAAAATGGTGAAGTTTGAAGGAAAGAAGCATGGCAGTTATCAACAGGAGTCGACCGATGCAAATGGAAAGGTGGTATTCAAAGGCAGCGGTGTATTTCACGAGTTTATCCCGAACAAAAAGATCACCCGTACTTTTGAAATGGAGAATGCGCCATTGGGTGTTCAGCTTGAGTTAATAACATTTGAAAAGCTTACCGATAACACCAGTAAACTCACTACACACACTATTTATGAATCGGTTGCAGTAAGGGACCAATTATTGAAAATGCCTTTTGCACAAGGCCTGAGTATGGCACATGACAGGATACAAGAAATAATGAGCAAATTAAAATAATACACCATGGCAACGATTAAATTAAATCCTAAGGTAGATTGGTTCTTCACTAAGCCTACCAAGTGGCAAGAAGAATACGGAAAATTGAGAACCATTGCTCTCGATTGCGGACTGATAGAAGACCTAAAATGGGGCTGCCCATGCTACACCACACCAGATGGTAAAAACATAGTATTGATACATGGATTTAAGGACTATTGTGCTTACTTGTTTTTCAAAGGTGCTTTGTTAAAAGATGAACACGGTATTCTTATACAGCAAACACCAAATGTTCAGGTGCCACGCCAAATACGTTTCACTAATGTAAAGGAGATTACAAAGCTGGCGCCTACACTGAAAGCTTATATTAAAGAAGCTGTTGGAGTGGAAAAAGCAGGTTTGAAAGTGACGCTGAAAAAAACCTCGGAATACAAAATGCCGGAAGAACTTCAGAATAAACTGGATGAAATGCCTGCCCTGAAAAAAGCTTTTTATGCATTAACCCCTGGTCGGCAGAGAGGATATATCTATTATATCTCACAGGCTAAGCTATCCAAAACCAGAGAGGAAAGAGTTGAGAAATATATACAGCAAATTCTAATGGGAAAGGGAATAGATGATTAGATCATTGAATAAACAAATTAATAAATTTTAAAAAAAACAAAAAAATGGAAACAACACAAAAAACGCAAGGGAAAGGAAAATGGATTACTTATTGGATCGCTACAGCTTTATTGGCTATTGGTATGTTGCAAAGCGGAATATTTGCTATACTTAGAAATGACCAGTGGGTAAAGATTATAACTGATTTGGGTTACCCGCTTTACTTTTTAACTATACTTGGCGTTTGGAAAATCCTGGGGGTTATAGCTATCTTAATTCCAAGGTTTAAACTTCTTAAAGAATGGGCCTATGCGGGTTTCTTTTTTGCCATGACAGGTGCCTTTGCTTCGCATTTGGCAATCGGCGATCATAACATAAAGGGGCTTATGGGCCCATTTTTTCAGGCTGTCTTTGTTGTTGTATCCTGGTATTTCAGGCCGGCAAGCCGTAAAATTGAAATGAATTAATTACGATAGTGAACCCAAAGGTTGACATATATTTAAGTAACGTTCCAAGGTGGCGGGAAGAATTAGAGGCATTAAGAATAATTTGTCTTAATTGCAACCTGGTTGAAGAATTGAAATGGAGCATTCCTGTTTATACGTTTAATAAAAAAAACATAGTAGGAATAAACAGGTTAAAAGAATCTGTTGCATTAGCATTTTTCAAAGGTGTCTTGTTAAGTGATACCGAAGGCATTCTCCTCCAGCCCGGAAAGGTGCAAGCGGCTCGCTGGGTTAAGTTCACATCCGTAAAGGAAATAATTAAGCTGGAACCAATTCTGAAGGCCTATATTTTTGAGGCTATTGAAGTAGAAAAGGCGGGTTTGAAAGTTATCAAGAAAAAGACTTCAGATTATAAAATTCCTGAAGAGTTTCAACATAAATTGAATAAACTTACTGCTCTTAAAAAGGCTTTTTATGCATTAACACCGGGTCGGCAGAGAGCATATATTATTTACTTTTCTCAAGCCAAACAATCTAAAACCAGGGAGGCAAGGGTTGAGAAATATATACAGCAAATTCTTAATGGAAAGGGAATGACAGATTAGAATTCTGTAGGGTAATTATACTTTTGCAAACATAGCATATCCATACGTTTTATTACCCAGTTGCCTTACTGAAGGTATCTTGATGAGCCAGTTCCAGGGGAACATCATCGGAAATGGCCTACCAATCCTATTTGCTTCGTCAAGGATAAAAATATTTTCCTTCATCTTCCAGCTATGTTTGTGAAAGAAACCGATAGGGTCAGCACTTCGAAATTGAATCGGAGTATGCTTTACCATTTTTTTAACCATGTCTTTTGAACGGCGGTGGTTTTTCATCTTTCCCTGGGCATAATCTTGCACCCAAAAAGCAAATGAAGGTATTGAGAAAATATCTTTCGATAGCGCAGCTGCCTGATCGTTGGTTAAATACCCGATTACACCTTCTGTTATTACCAGTGCATTCTTCACTTCTGAACCCAGTTTCTCAAAGAGCTTTTTTCGTTCAACATCGTTTGACAGATCTGCTGCTATAGTGGTTAACTGGCAAGCAGGTGTATCGTCTGATAATTTTTCATTCTTGTATTTGATAATAGCGTCAAAATCCACTTCTATCCATTTCAATTGGGCTGGTAAGTTTAGCCTGTACGGCCTTGTGTCAAGGCCCGCGCCTAAATTAATTACCGTATCTATCCCTTGGGAAACAGCAGACAGTACAAGCCTGTCTATTGCTGTTGTTCTCACTACCATGGCGAATGCCATTGCTGCGCTATGCGGGGTTTCAGAAACCATTTGTAATCCCTTCTCGCCCGCAAGCTTTTTTGCCAGTATATCTTTAAATACAGCATCCTTTCTTTCTGTTTCCTGAGCTCGAAATCCGGCTATCCAAAATGCAGTGTCAGAAATATGTTGAATAGAATCTTCCATAGATAAGTATTATTAGCAAAAATAAAAATTATCAATAAACCAGGTATCCAATTAAGCTGTGCTAAGTTGGTTTACAAATAAGAGAATTTAGATGGTTAAGTAATTTATTATATTTGGTATGATCAATTTAAACGACAACGTTATTTAATAAACTCAATCATGAAAAAACTTATTTCGGCATTAACACTTTCTTTTATTTTATTTACCTGCACAAATTCTCTTTCTGCCCAGGAACTCCGCAGTTCATCGGGAAGCAGCACCGGCAAAATTGAATCGGATGGGACGATACGTAACGGCTCAGGCAGCAGCGTGGGAAAAATTGATAATGACGGAACTGTGCGTAATAGTTCGGGTAGCAGCATTGGAAAAATTGATAATGACGGAACCATACGCAATGGTTCGGGTAGCAGCATAGGTAAGGTAGATAATGACGGAACTGTGAGAAACGATTCAGGCAGCAGCATAGGAAAAATTGATGATGACGGAACTGTGAGAAACGGTTCAGGTAGTAGCATAGGAAGTGCGAGTGGTGTTCCTAAAACATGGGCTGCTATTGTCTTCTTCTTTTTTACTTTCTAAAATACCTTATTACATTCAGTATAGAATCCTCAAGGCTGCTTTATAGGTGGCGTTGAGGATTTTGTTTTTTTCTCAGGCTCAATTATAATTACGGGTGCATTATATTTGACAGATGAATTGGAATATTCGAAAACCGAGCCAGGGCAAAGTAATTGCAACAGAATCTATTGTAAAAAATAATAGAGACTGGGTTTGGTACATAGCCGGAATAATTGCTTTAACGGTAATTGTTTATTTGCCTTCATTAAAGAATGCATTTACCAATTGGGATGATCCGTATTATGTTACCGATATTGGTTTAATAAGGAATTTATCCCTTCAAACAATAAAAACTTTCTTCAGTACATACGTAGCAGATAATTATCATCCGCTGACAATGTTAAGTCTTGCTGTAAATTACAAGCTTTCTGGACTAAACCCTGAAGGGTATCATATTACAAACCTTTTGCTGCATTTATGCAATATCTTGTTGGTGTTTGTATTTATACGGAAACTTTCAGGCGACTGGAGAATTGCTGCAATAACGAGCTTGCTTTTTTCAATTCATCCCATGCATGTAGAATCGGTTGCATGGGTTTCTGAAAGAAAAGATGTATTGTTTACTTTTTTCTACTTGCTGGCATTATGTGTTTATGTGGATTATGTAAATGCGCCTAAGCTGAAATTATATTTCGCAGTGTTTATCTTGTATATATTATCTCTTCTTTCGAAAGGTATGGCTGTTACATTGCCGTTGGTATTACTACTGGTAGATTATTATAAAGGAAGAAAGTTCAATACTAAAAGTTTTTTTGAAAAAATACCTTTCATAATGCTGTCAATTGTTTTTGGGGTTATTGCCATATATGCACAGCATAGTACACAAGCGTTGGAAAGTAATGTAGGGGTTTCTTATTTTGACAGAATAATATTTGCCAGTTATGCTATGGTGATTTATTTATGGAAGGCCATCTTTCCTTTTCATCTTTCCTGTTTCTATGATTATCCAATCAAGACCAACGGGTATTACCCTTTCATATTCTACCTGTCACCTATTATTCTTATAGTATTAGGGTATCTTATATATAAGCTTTCCCGGAAGAACAAAAATGCAGGCTTTGCAGCATTGTTCTTTATTTTTACCATTGGCATAGTATTACAATTACTCCCGGTTGGAAAGGCCATTATTGCTGAGCGGTACACTTATGTGCCTTATATCGGATTATCCTTCCTTGCGGGTAAAGGAATAGTTTCAATAACAGGCAATAAAAATATGCTTCAGAGTATCAGGGTAGGAGTTATATCTGCGTTTGCAATTGTGACTTTAATTTTTACCTGGCTCACATACCAGCAATGTTATGCATGGAAAAATAGTTTAACTCTTTGGACGGAAGTAATCAATAATTCTCCATCGGCATTGGCATACTGCAACAGGGGGCAATACTTTATGGAATCGGGTAATAATGATGAAGCCATTGCCGACTTTACAAAATCAATAGAAATGAGAGATTATGTTGCTGCATACCTCAACAGGAGTTCGGTGTATTTAAAAATGGGCCTTGTAGATAAAGCACTAGATGACTGCAATAAAATGATCTCTTTATCGCCTGACAATGCCTATGCTTATAATACCAAAGGCGAGTGCCTGAATGAAAAAAAAGAATACACTGAATCGGTGGAAGCAGTTGATAAAGCAATACAATTAAAACCCGATTACGATTTACCTTGTTATACTAAAGGGAATGCATTAAACAGTTTGGGGAAGTATGATGAAGCTATTATTGCTTTTAATTCAGCAATAAATATAAATTCTCGGTTTAAAGAAGCTTACAATAACCGGTCGGTTGCATATTTTGAAAAGAAGGAATATGCAAAGGCTTTAACCGATGTGCTTAAGGCAAAAGAACTTGGGTTTAATGTAAATGTACAATACCTACAGTTTTTATCTGAAAACAAGTAAAGTTATACGGCTAATGGTTACTATTGTTTAATAATAGTTAACTCTGCGCGACGATTCTTCTGCCTTCCGTCTTCAGTGGCGTTATCAGCTACGGGTTTAGATGATCCGTATCCCCTTGCCAGGACCCTGTCGCCTTCGATTTTCTGTTGCATAAGATAGGTGCGAACTGCATCGGCTCTTTGTTGCGAAAGTTTTTTATTCATATAATCATTCCCAACGTTATCAGTATATCCGGCAATTTCAATTGCCATGGTTTTATGATCGCTCATTATTTTGGCAAGGTCATCCAATTCTTTATTCGACTCTTTCCTGAGTACAGCATTGCCTGTATTAAAAAATACATTGCTAAGCACGTATGTCTTAGATACTTCTACTGAAGCTATATTAAATGATTCTACCGGCTTGCTGAGTATCTTAGTTGGTACTATAGTTGGAACTGTATCGGGTACAAAGTTTTCCCAGCTTTTTCTATATTCTCCAACGTAAAACTGATTTACGTTCCTATCGTGGCCATGATCATTCACGACAACTTTTATGAATTTTTTCTTGGTGCTGTCGCATTTAATGGCTTTATATTTTAATATTTCTGCGCTGAGCATAGTGTGCATTCCTTTAATTGAATAAATAATATTACCATGCAGGTCAGTACTTTTCGATATATCGCCTAATCCTATGTAGCGTATAGAATCAAAATCGCTTGCATGTTGGTAAACGCCTAATTCCAAATCATAGCTAACTCCTGCAGAATCTACGTTGGCATATTGATTCAAAATTTGCTGGTATACTTTTGCCTCGTAAAGGTCGGGATGCTGCCGTTCGATTTTATATTCAGTTATCTCTGCATTAACCCTTTTCTGTAATTCGTTACTTGAATCGGAAGCAGTAATATTATTTGCTTTTCTGTATTCAGTACTATAAAGGTGTACATCCTCTTCCATAGTCATTGCCGATTTCATAGAGTCTATGTTAAAGTATTCTACGTGCGCAGGTGCTCCTTCTATTTTAGTAACTATTTTGTACGTTATTCCAGGGCTAAAAGAAACCAGGTAATCACCGGAGCCACCATCGCAATGGTAAACACCTTTTACTTTATTTGTTTTAGCGTTGCTAACTGTTATTTCTGCTTTAGCCGGTTTTCCGTTTATGCTTACAGTGCCAATGGTAAGTTCAACCATAGGTTTTGCACCCGGAATTCCGGGGGTGATAGTATAAATATCCTGTTGGCCATTTCCGCCTTTGCGGCTCGATGAAAAATAACCTCTTGTACTGTTGGCATTCAATACATAGTAACGGTCGTCGTCGGTAGAGTTGATAGGGTATCCCAGGTTTATAGGAAGGCTCCATGTACTGTCGCCCAAATTAAGGTTAGAATAAAAAATATCGCTTCCGCCCATACTTTTCCATCCTTCCGAACTAAAGAATAAAGTAACACCATCAGTAGTTATAAAAGGAGCATCTTCATCGAGAGGTGTATTAATATTTGCTCCCAGGTTCTGAGCTTTGCCCCAGCTTCCATCCGGCATTTGGTTCGACATATATAAGTCTCTTCCGCCAAACCCTCCGGGTCTGCTGCTTGAGAAGAAAAGTGTTTTTCCTCCGGCTGCCAGTGAACAACTACCTTCCCAATATTTGGTATTTATATTCGGGCCAAGTGGCTCGGGCTTGCTCCACATGTTGTTTTTATTCGAACTTACATAAATATCTCCTCCGTTCTTTTCAGTGGCGCTGTAAGTAAAAAGCAGTAATCCGTCGGCAGAAATTGCAATGCTGGCATCATTACCTATAGTACTTAATTCATCAATTTTTTCCGGGGTTGTCCAGTTATCGCCAATTTTATGTGTAATGAAAATATCTTCATTATAGCTGCCAAGGCTATCTGGCTTATTATTTCCGTCGAGCAGGCCACCGGTACTTTGGGGGCCGAGGTAAGTATAAATAAGAGCCGATTCATCGGCGGTAATTACGGGAGCATATTCCGATGCGGGAGAGTTTACAATGGAACCGATATTTTCAATTTTTAAATGCGAGGGTTTAGCCATTAGCTCTTTTGCATTGTTGCAATATTGAATATACCTGTTAGCTAATTCTTTTTTGTCGTCGGGCGGACTGGTTGCCAGGTATTGGTTAAAGTAGCCAATAGCCTGGTCGAATTGATAATTGATATGGTATGCGCGACCCAGGTAATACAAAATATCCTCGGCATTAGGATTCATCTTATATACTTTATTCAATAAAGTAATAGCTTTTTCATTATCATCAGCATGAATGTAGCAGATACCGGCATGGTAAAGGCTGAACTCATCGAGCGAATCAAGCGCAAGCATTCTTTGGTAAAGTGCTAGAGCCCTATAATAGTTGGATTCTTTGAAAAGCAAATCGGCTTTTACTCCATATATCCCCAGCAGTCTTTTCTGGTCATGGGTTAATTTCTCTTTTTGAGCTGAAGAAACTAAACTTATAATACTTAACAATACTGTAATAAGGTATATTTTTTTCTTCATAGAGATTTTTTTGCCCGGCTAAAGTATAAAAATAAATCATCAAACTATGGTTGTTTCTATTATTAAGACTGGGGTAAAGCAGATTTAACATATTTTTTCCCTTTTGTTTATGGATTATGTCGGCTCGATTTTTTTGAAATCAAGCTTAAATAATTTTAACTTTTCTATATTTGAATGATAAGACGAAAATGTACATTGTACAGAAAATAGAATAAAAAAACCACTTTGATAAAACAAAACACATATTTAAGAAGGATTCGGATCATATCCGTATTTATTTTATTGTATACTCAAATAAGCTTTGCGCAAAATGAGAAGAAGACATACAAGCTCATTAAAACTATAACAGGTAATTTGTCTCCTAAATCAATCAGCAATAATGGTAGAAATTTGTTTTTTGCCCAAAACATGATGTACAATCATTCAGTTACTGTGTATGATAGTGCATTTAATCTCGTGTCGACAATAAGTGATAATGTTAACCCGGCAGAGTTTGGTTTCAAAAAAATAAAAGGTAAGGTAAATGGTGCTCCTGTAGAAAGTGTTGCAACAAAAGATGGCAAATATTTATGGGTAAGTAATTATAATATGATTGGTGATGGTTTTGGCAAACCGGGCTGTGATACATGTATAGGCAAAGGATACGATGAAAGCATGGTGTATAAGATAAATACCACAAATTATAAAATAGAGAATATTGTTAAAGTAGGTAGTGTGCCCAAGTATTTAACCATTACGCCAGATCAGAAAAAGTTAATTGTAAGCAACTGGACGAGTGGAGATGTAAGTGTTATTAGCCTGGACTCGGAAAAAGAAATTAAGCGTATTTATGTAGGAGCTGCTCCCAGAGGTATTGCGTGTGATACGGCAAATATGTTTGCCTACATAGCAGTAATGGGTGGCAGTAAAATTGTCAGAATTAATTTAAATACCTACCAAATTGAAACAATAATTTCAGGCGTAAGGAATCCAAGACATTTGTGTATTAAGAATAATTACCTCTATGCAAGTTTAAATGGCGAACAGACAATTTGTAGAATTGACCTGCATGATATGAGTACTAAAAAACTTGTTGTTGGGAAAGCTCCCCGCAGTATGGTGATTTCACGCATAAATAATAAATTGTTTGTAGACTGCTATGAAGACAGTAAAGTAGCCGTGGTGGATCTTACAGATTTTAAACTTGAAACTGAATTCAAAACCTATAAATATCCTATTGGTATTTGCTTAAGTGCGGATAATAAGCAAATATGGGTATCGTGTTATTCGGGCTGCATACAGGTTTTTTCTGGTGAAAAAAAACAAGAAATTATAGCAGCTGAGCCCCAAAAAGCAAAAGAGAGTATTAATATGGCTACAATTATACAATCGGAGAAGGTTAAGGAAATACAAAATATTTATGCCTCAAATACTAAGCCTGTCGTTGTTCAAAAAGCGGTAGAACCCAAAGATGAAATCAAGAGTTATATTGTTTTAGGAAGCTTTGCTGTTAGGGAGAATGCGTTAAACCTTAAAAATAAACTGAATCAAAAAGGCATTAATATTGAATTAATTGATTCTAAAAAGGGCTTTACCTATTGCGCGTGTAAAGTTAAAAGTGATAAAGACGAATCTGGGAAATTAATGTCTCTGCTGGAAGCTAAAACAGGAATAAAGGGCTGGTTATATACATTATAAATCTATTACAAATGAAAACTAAATATTGCATCGTAATTGCCGTAATGTGTTTCGTTCAGTGTGTATTTGCACAAAGTGAGCAGGTAAAAACAATGAAAGATATGTACGATAATAAAAGATACAGTGAGGTTATAAATTATAAACCTAAAAATAAAGAAGCGCTTGCTGCTAAGTCGCTTTATTATGTGGGAATGGCATATTATATGGAGAATGATGATGAAAATGCCATGACGTACCTTGATTCGGCTTTAAATATGGGTCCGGTTGACTATGATATGTATTATTATAAAGGTATGTTGTTTTTCTATGCAAAAAAATATGACGAAGCGCTTCCCATGTTCGATAAGGCTATTTCTCTTTCGTCAGACGAAGCTGATTTTTATGGAAGCAAAGGAGACGCATATATAAGCCTTAACAATATGGATTCTGCTTTGGTTTATTATAAAAAGGCAACATCTTTAAGTGGGTGTAAGTCCCGATATTACTTACTTGTTGGTGAAGTATTATCTGGTTTAAAAAAGGATCAGGAAGCATTAAGTGCTTTTAAACTTGCACTTGAAAAAATTAGCCCGGCCGATAACCAGGATGAATACAAAGAGTGTTTTTATAATATAGGATTAATGCAACAGATTACCGGTGATAGTATAGGTGGTAAGGCAACGTTTGAAAAATATGTGTCTCAATACCCCGATGATTACCATGCTGTAGCAAAGCTTATACAGGCATATTACTCCATGCATGATTATGAGAAGGCGAAAACCACAAAAAAGACTCTTTATAGTGCCCATAAAGCCGCTTCACTACCAGATGATATGAAAGAGAAGTTTTGCTTCGATCAGTTTCACTGGAATGGGAAGAGGATCATGGCTTTTGAGAATTATGATGAACCCGACGTGTATAGTTACGTGAAACATCTTTTTTATGTGGTTAGCGATAGCGGGGAGGTGGAATACAGAATACAATCTGAGTCAGATGCTATGTTGCACAAAGAGCATCCCGATAAGTTGTATGTGCTCTGTCTTGTTAAAGATGGTTCATACAGTACTTATTGGAATTTTACATTCAATGATGATGTTAGCTATACGGACCTTAAAAATGCAGTACTGGCTATTTTAAATAACATATCAAAGCCGGCTGCTTCTACCCAAATAGGGAAATAAAAAATAGTAATAACTCTGCTGAGGCATTTTTCAGTAAGATAGCTATCTTTGCTCCTGTATCTGACATTAGTCTGAACTAAATAAATTATTCTATATAATGGGACGCGTATTTGAAAAAAGAAAGTATACCATGTTTGCCCGCTTTGCGAAAATGGCAAAAACGTTTACAAAAATCGGGAAGGATATTGCAATGGCTGTAAAGGCAGGTGGCCCCGACCCGGATACTAACCCTCGTTTGCGTATGTGCATACAGAATGCGAGGGCAGTAAATATGCCTAAAACAAATGTTGACGCAGCAATAAAAAGGGCATCAGATAAAGACGTTTCCAACTACGAAGAAGCTATTTATGAGGGCTATGCACCGCATGGTGTGCCGGTATTGGTAGAATGTACTACCGATAATCCAACACGGACAGTGGCTAACATACGTATGTATTTCGCTCGTAATGGTGGCGCTTTAGGTACTAATGGCTCTGTAGGGTTTATGTTCGAAAGAAAGGCATTGTTCAAATTGTCTTCTGTGGGATTGAACAGGGAAGAAACAGAATTCAGTCTTATAGATTTTGGGGCAGATGACTTTACTTGGGATGATGAGCACAATGAACTGATCATTCAAACACCTTTTACTGAGTTTGGCCATATGCAAAAAGGCCTTGAGGATATGAAAATTGAAATTAAAGAAAGCTCGAAGGTATTTATACCAACATCATACAAAGAGTTAACCGATGAACAGGAAGCCGAAGTACTGGGCATGATAGAGAAGATGGAAGAAGATGATGACGTAGTAGCAGTTTATCATAATGCAAGATAAGAATTGACAAATTGAAACCACTGCTACTGATAATCGATGATTGGGAAGGACAAATTGCCAAAAACAAATGCTGGGATCAATTAAGAGAGTTAGTAGAGATAGAGTTTCTAGGTATACCAATTGAAAATGCACCGGATTCGTTACTATCTGGTGCCAATTTTTTGATGACCTTGCGCGAGCGCACAACTCTGACAAAAGAAGTATTTGCCAGGTTGCCGCAATTAAAATTAGTATTGCAAACAGGCGGACACGCCTACCATATAGATCAGGCAGCGGCTAAGCGCCAAAATATATCTATTGCCTTGGGCAGACGTGTAAAAGCTCCTTTGGTATCGGTACCTGAACTTACTATTGCAATGATGCTGGGCGCAATGCATTTATTGCCGCAAGCTCAGCAAGCTATGCGTTCAGGCCAATGGCCTTTGCTTACGGGCCGCACCCTGAGTGGCCGCCGTTTAGGAATATTGGGTATAGGCAGGCATGGTAGCCGTGTGGCGCACATTGCAAAAACTGCTTTTAATATGGAAGTGGTTGCCTGGGCAAGGTCAGGTAAGTATACTCAAACTGGTAATGATATTCCGAGACTATCTTTAGATGAGTTATTACGTACCAGCGATGTAGTAAGTATACACTTGCGATTGTCGCCAGAATCAACAGGCTTATTAAATGATGAGAGATTGCAAATGATGAAACCCGGATCAGTTTTGATCAATACTTCCCGAGGTGGCATTGTAAACGAGAATGCACTAATAGCTGCATTAAAAACTGGCCCTTTATCAGCTGCCGGCCTAGATGTTTATTCTCAGGAGCCGCTTTCTGCGGATTCTCCCTTAAGATCTTTAAACAATGTGGTGCTTACACCACATATTGGCTGGACCGTTGAAGAAGTGTTTGAGGAATTTGCCCAGATAGCTTGTACGCAATTGCAACAATACCTGCAAGGTAAATTACCTGAAGCAGAATTATTAGCATAACATAATTTGTAGTATGAATAAAATAGGAATAAGAGCAATTGTTACGGGGACTACAGGAATGGTAGGAGAGGGTGTTTTATATGAATGCTTGCAGAATCCACTGGTAGAGGCCATATTGGTTATTAATAGAAAGGCATGCGGATATACTCATCCAAAACTTAAAGAAATTCTTCACCAGGATTTTCTGGATATTTCTTCTATTGCAAATCAATTAAGCGGTTATAATGCCTGTTTCTTTTGCCTCGGAATTTCATCAGTGGGTGTAAAGGAAGATGTATATTATAAAATGACCTACACACTTACACTGCATATTGCTGAAACATTGAGTAAGCTTAACCCTGATATGACCTTTTGTTATGTATCGGGTGCAGGCACTAATAGCAGTGAGAAAGGTAGCTCAAATTGGGCGAGGATAAAAGGAAAAACAGAAAACGATTTAATGAAATTGCCCTTTAGAAAAGTGTTTGCTTTCCGCCCCGGTTTTATTAAGCCTATTAAAGGATTGAAAAATGCGCACCCTTTTTATAAGTACATAAACTGGCTTTACCCTGTTGGCCGTGCTTTATTTCCGGCAGGGTTCTGTACCCTTCATGAAATAGGCCTGGCAATGATAAATTCTGTAAGTCTTGAAAAAGACAGAGCCGTAATAGAAGGTAAAGATATTATTGCCTTAGCTAAAGCTAATTAGTTAAACGAAGCTTTTGTAACGTGCTTTTTATGTGCCCAAACCAGGTTTAAACCAGCATGCAAGTTTATGTTCTTTGCATCCTGTGGGAAAATAGCTCCCAAAATATTATCGCTCACTATATATAATTGAGTGGCACCTAAATGAACTGAAAAGCCGAGGCCAATATCTGTATAACTTCTGTTATAAATGGAATAGGAGATTGAAGCTGAAAGCCATTTGCCAACACTTTGATTATAAGATAAAGCAACAGCAGGGTGCAGGGCGTTATCATATAATTGGGCATATAATAAAATTCCTGCGTTACCGTTAGCTATAACCTGATAATTGGCTCCAACATATATTTGTGTGGTTAGCATGGTAGTATAACTGTTATGCAGAGTATCTGGCTTCAGCACATGTGCAATAGAGTCACCTGTTTTTTGTAGCGCATTGCCAATATTTATTGAGTTATTGCCAATAAACTGGTTGTAGTTAACACCATTATAGGTAAATGTTGCGCCGGGTGTATGGCTTACATAATTACTAACAGCACTATTCCAATGTATAAAACCAAGGTCTACTATGCTGGCAGAAAATGTAATCCTGTCATTAAATTTATAAGTACCTCCTAAATCAATACCCATTCCGTTATTTTGTTTCTTAAAAAGATAATGGGCAACATTGAATGGTTTATGAAATTCATTTGAATCGATTCCTGATTCATCGATATGAACATTTGACTGGGCCGTTAGGGCAAAATCATTGGGATCAGTATAAATAGATACGTTTGAATTTTCAGTCGAAACATTTTCCATACCATAAAGGTATTTTAGCTTACCACCTACAGTTAATTTGTCATTTATTTTACGCGACCATCCGAAACCATACTCCCTGTAATGTGTAAAGTTTATGCTGGGTGCCAGGTTTATGGTTTTATTAATGATAGAAGGGTCGCCATTACCATACCAAAGAAAGCCCATAAATTCAGATGTATAACCAAATCGGAGGGTTGCTTTTTCAGTTACATTAAATGTGAAATAATTTTTCTTAATTCCAATCCCGAATGAAAAAAGATCCATCTGGTAATTCAGTGATATATAATTTTTGGTGGCCAGTTTGCTAAGCATATTATTCGGATCGGCATAAAGCGAATCATTTGCACCGTGTTTTATCAGATCACTATACCTAAAGCCACTGTTGCTAAAACTAAAATATTGTGAAGAAAATACAGGTATGCCAACAAATATGGTTGTATCGGTAGGCCTGAAGGCCGGATTGGCATAAATGCTTTGCGGTACCGACCGCATGTTATACAGTATAAAATTTTGCTGGGCAAATGAATTACGCTGCACCAATACTGAAATTAAAACAACAGTAAAGCGGAATATTTTTTTTATTGAAAACAATTTGAGCGTCATTGTATTTTTCATAAGCACTTATATCGTTGTTTTGAGTTTGACCTCCATGCCAATTTTGACATCAATTTTATAAGTAGAATAAATTTTAACGTTTGTAGTTCCATTGTTGGTTGTTGCTTCAACCGATTTTATAAGCATGTATTTCGTCGTCTTCAAATTTGCCAATCGCTGTGGCGTTAAGGTTGTATTATAGATATTTACGGTAGGTGCTATAACCATTCCGGCAGCATTAAGAACACCTGATTTCAATATCAACTGGTTAGGAATTATTAACGAGTCGAGCTTTTTGTAAAGGCTGTCGACAAAATAAGCTTGTACGTTAACATCCATAGGGAAACCGTTTGAAGTATAAATACGGAATAAAGCCCACTGAATATTATTGGTATTAACTGAGGCCATGGAGAGTTGGGCCGTATCTATCAGGGAGAAGTTACTTGCTGTTCCATAAAGAGGCAAGTCTGCTTCAATATTAACTTTACAGTGGCTGCTGTCTAATACAAAGTTAGTATGCGTAGGGCCACCTGGGTTAGTCATTGCAGTTACGTTGCTGATAAGAAACTTCGGGTCGTTGTTAACAACTGTAGCAATATTGCTGTTCGACTTATCCAGCGAAAAAGAATCTGCAAGTGTTTGTCCGATCTGAGAAAAATTTGGACTTAGAATAGGCACAGGGCTCGGAACACCGGTAATAGGGAAATTGGTTGCCGGAGGATTATAACCTTCAAGCGTAGGAATATTGCCCTGGATAGGTACTCCATAAGAATTTAAAATGGTGATCTTAACAGAAGGATTTGCTATAGAGAAACTTCCTGTTCCAAGAGAGTTTTTAAATATGGTAATGGCAATGGTGTCAAGGCCTTTAGGAAACAAGGTTAGCTGGCCAATATATCCAAAAATTTTATCGAACTTTAAACTACCCATCGATCCATTAAGAGTCATTTGGTCGGTAGGTAGAGCTGTGCCTGCACCATTAAGTGTCATAGTGTAGTTAACTACAAATTGGTTTGAAGTAGTTCCGCCCATCGTCATGTCTACCTTATATCCTGCCAGGTTATAGCTTGCAGCTGCAATAACCGGTGTGGTTCCGCTATATGTAAATGGCAGGGTTTGAGAAAAGGGTACCCCATTTTTCTTTGCTGTTGGTATAGTAATAACAAGTTGGCCACTATAGGTAAAATCAGAATTCAACGAAATATTCAGATTACCATTATTAAAACCTACAGAATCAATTAATGGATTATTTGAGCCGGTATTAAAGGTAACGGTCTGGCTATAAGAAGCTGTTACAGTATGGGCAGCACTTAAAATTGTAATTTGAGCAGGGGTAAGAGAACCGGAGTAGGTAGGAAACGGTTGGTCAGGAAGTTGTATTAAACTATCTGCCCTGATGGATAATAAAGAACTTTTATAAACCAGGGTACAGAAGTTACTATCGTCGACAGTTATTGAAGTTGTTGCATTGTTTTTAATGAGAAGGTCTTTTACTGAGAGTGATGAATATACCAGTGGCACCGCAATATTCGGGTCCCACTCTGTTTTTGAAAGTTTATTTAAATTAAAATTATCCTTTACACACGATTGAATTACTGAAAGTATAATGGCTGCGACAATTAATAATTTTCTGTTTTTTAAGATGCCTGTTTTCATGGTCCTGTATTTTGAGAAGTGTGTTAGTAATCAGCCTACTAACATATATATGCAAATGTACATTTTAATTATGAACCCAAAATTACTTGAACTAATGGATAATTAACATGATAATGCTCATATTATATAATGAGATGAATCGGATTAGATAGGATTACAGGATACTCAAGAATTCTGTATCGCTTCCTTAACCCTGCTCTTCCACCTTATTATCTGCCAGCCAACTTCAGCAGTAAGTAAAGCTATAACGGCAAAATAGACCATTGTGTTTTTACCATCGGGGTCAGATAATACACCTATAATAGCAATGCTATATACTATCATTGGGAGTAATATCATTAAGCATAAGAAGAAAGTATTAAGTGGAATTTTGAATGGACGTAGAGCATCAGGTTCTTTAATACGCAACCTTATAAGCGAAATGAATTCGAGTGAAAGTCCCGCTCCGTATAAAATAACATCAATAACAAGCAGTTCGCCAAATTTCCACAAGGTCATAAAGCTTACTATTGTGGCAGTGAGGAGTATTGATAAATAAGGAGAGTTAAAGCGCTTGTGCAGTTTACCAAGTACAGGAGGCAGTAGTTTATCATCAGCCATTACTTTAGGAACACGTGAAATAGAAAGCATTACTGCAGAAAATATACCCAATGCGCTTGCCATACCGCCAATTGAAAGTATTGCGCCCAGCCATTGCCCGCCAAGTTTTACTCCCACTAATGGATAACCGTTGCCGGTCTTGCTAAGTTCTTCAAAATTAATGCCGGAGTTTTCAGTAATGAAAGTTGTTACCAGGTATAAAACCATTACAAGCGCAAATGCTATGAAGGTTGAAATTAAGTAGGACCTGACAGGCTTATTAACTTCGCCCGCATAGGTAGTTGTATTATCCCAGCCTAAAAAATTCCACATTACAGTATATAAAGCCATACCTAAGGCCGAAAAACCTATGCCGCTGAGGCTGGGTGAGGGCATGGAGTAATGAGCAGAATTATTAAAAAACGCAACGCCGAACAAAATAATAAATGGAATGATTATTGCCGCGCTAAGTAGCAAAGACACTCTGCCAACCGGAACAATACCCAATATGTTTAGCCCGGCGCTGCCCCAAACAACTACAAGGCAAATAACGTTTTTCCACTCTGCCAGAGGGGGATAAAGGAATGATATATAAGTTACAAATAGGACCGGGTAAATAGCCAGATCGGTAAAAGAATAAAGCCATGACCACCATGCTTCATAAAAGCCCCAGCGTTTACCCAATGCCCTCTGAACCCATTTGTAATAACCACCATTAACGGGCATAATTCCGTTTAATTCGAGCACAGTTAAAATGGTTGGCAGATCCCATAAAAGTGGTACAAGTATGAGTAGTAAAAGCGCTCCGCCCTTGCCGGTATACATCAGCAACTGCTCAAGCCCGTATGGGCCACCCGATACAGTAAGAAATATTACCGCGGCAAGCGAAAAGGTTTTTAAAAAGACTCTTTTTGGGGAGCTGATAGTGTTCATCCTCTATTTATGATGCAGAAATACGAAATATTTCAATAGATATTTATATTTTTCTCTTTACTAAAGAATTGGGCAATTTTCCATATTTAATTGTATTTTTGGCATCCTTGAAAATATAAGCTATGCGCCCTACTTTTGATGAAATATATATGGAGTTAGCCAGTAAATTGGCTAAGCGATCGCACTGTGTAAAAATGCATGTGGGAGCAGTACTTTGTAAAGATACCCGTATTATTTCCTTAGGGTATAATGGCCCGCCTGCGGGAACCCATAATTGCGATGAAGAATGGGCTGAACATGGATGCCCTCGCGATAGTAAAGGTGGTTGCTCACTTGCCATACATGCCGAACAGAACGCCATTTTATATGCTGCAAAGAATAAAGCATCTATGGAAGGTGCCACTATGTATGTAACCCTTTCTCCTTGTCTGGCTTGTGCACGTATCATATTTACATCAGGTATAAAAACGGTGTTTTACCTGAATTCTTATGGCGATTATAAGGGCATTAAATCAGATGAAGGAGTTGATTTCTTAAAGAAATTTGGAGTAGCCGTGCATAGATTGAAATTGCCTGAAGCTGTAAAAGAATAATTTTATTTATGCAAAACCAACCTGTTAATACACCTTCGCCTGCACCAACACAACGACCTGTTGTTATTGGTATTTCGCAAGGCGATATCAATGGTATAGGGTTGGAGACTATTATAAAGACTTTCTCGGATCCTGCTATGCTTGAAGTATGTACCCCTGTACTTTTCAGTTCAGGCAAAACTGTATCATACCATCGCAAGGCATTACAGGCTGAGCATTTTAACTACAATATCATTAGCGGGCTCGATAATATTCCTTCGCGTAAATTCAATTTATATAATTGCTATAACGAAGAAGTACCGGTTGAACTGGGCAAAGAGACTGCGCAAGGTGGATTGTATGCGGTTAAGTCGTTGCAAATTGCTTGCGATGCTTTAGAGAAAGGAAAGATAGATGCATTGGTAACAGCGCCGATAAATAAGCACAATACCCGCACTGATGCTTTCCCATATTCGGGACATACATCATATTTAGATGAGCGTTTTGGTAAAGGCAATTCATTGATGATGCTTATATCAGGCGACCTACGTGTTGCGCTACTTACAGAACATATACCTGTGGCTGAAGTTGCTGCGTCTATTTCTGTAGAAAAGATTTTAAAGAAATTAAGTACCCTGAATAAAACTTTAAAAGAAGATTTCAGTATTCAGAAACCAAGAATTGCAGTATTGGGCTTAAACCCTCATGCAGGTGATGGTGGTACACTGGGTAAAGAAGAAAAAGAAATTATAGAGCCTGCCATTAAAAAAGCGTTCCAGGATGGTTTGCTGGTATATGGCCCATATCCAGCCGATGGTTTCTTTGGCAATATGGCATTTAAAAAATTTGATGCGGTATTGGCAATGTACCACGACCAGGGATTGATACCATTTAAATACATGGCATTTGAAACCGGTGTGAACTTTACCGCAGGGATATCAGTAATACGCACCTCACCTGACCATGGTACTGCTTATGATATTGCCGGAAAGAATAAAGCTTCCGAAGCATCTTTCCGCCACGCGGTTTATATGGCTGTTGACTTGGTTAAGACGAGGAAGCAATACAAAAAACTCACTTCAAACCCGCTTAAGGTAACTGCTCCTTCGCAGCATGATAGCGGAGAATAACGTAGCTCTGAATGAAAAAGAAGGTAAGTCTATATTATAATCCCCGTTGCTCAAAATGCCGTGAAGCATTATGCATATTAGAGGAACAGGATATTCACCCGGAAATAATAGAATATCTTAAAACTCCACCAACAGAAAAGCAATTAAAAGAATTACTGAAGAAGCTTGGATTGAAGCCAACGGATCTATTACGAAAGAAAGAACCATTGTTTGAGAAAAAATTCAAGAATAAAAAGTTAAGCGATGCCGAGTGGGTAAAGGTAATGTGCAAGAATCCGATACTTATTGAAAGGCCTATTGCCATTGAAGGCGACAAGGCTATTATAGGCAGGCCAGTAGAAAGAGTTGTAGATTTTATAAAATAAATTCATGTTAACAATAAATAATAAAACCATGGAATTCAGAGTTGAAAAAGACACAATGGGCCCTGTGCAGATACCTGCCGATAAGATGTGGGGCGCACAAACAGAACGTTCGCGCAATAACTTTAAAATTGGCGGCAACAAAATGCCGATTGAAGTTATTTACGCTTTTGCTATTTTGAAAAAAGCAGCAGCGCAAGCTAACCAGGAACTGGGGGTATTACCTAAGGATAAGTGCGACATTATAGGTAAAGTTTGTGATGAGATTCTTGCAGGGAAACTTGATAATGAATTCCCTTTGGTAGTGTGGCAAACCGGTTCGGGTACACAATCGAACATGAACGTGAATGAAGTGGTAGCAAACCGTGCACATGTATTATTGGGTGGTAATTTAATGGATGAGAAAAAAGCCATTCACCCGAATGATGATGTAAACAAATCGCAATCATCTAACGATACCTTCCCGACAGCGATGCACATTGCTGCATATAAACTGATAGTTGAAAATACTATACCCAATGTTCAGTTGCTCCGCGATACATTAGATAAGAAAGCAAAAGCATTTAAGGATATTGTGAAAATTGGCCGTACTCACTTAATGGATGCTACACCTCTCACATTAGGACAAGAGTTTTCAGGTTATGTTTCTCAATTAGATCACGGATTAAGGGCACTAAAAAATACATTGGCGCACCTTTCTGAATTGGCGTTGGGTGGCTCTGCTGTAGGTACCGGGTTAAATACCCCGAAAGGATATGCAGTATTGGTGGCAGAAAAAATCTCTAAAGTATCAGGCCTTCCATTTGTTACTGCCGAGAATAAATTCGAATCACTGGCATCGCACGATGCTATGGTGGAAACATCGGGTGCATTAAAGCAATTAGCAGTATCGCTTATGAAAATTGCCAATGATGTTCGCTTACTCGCATCTGGCCCACGTTGCGGAATTGGTGAAATATTGATTCCCGAAAACGAACCTGGCTCATCTATTATGCCGGGTAAAGTAAACCCAACCCAGTGCGAAGCTATGACTATGGTTGCTGCACAGGTTGTGGGTAACGATATGGCGATATCAATTGGCGGAATGAATGGCCATTTTGAACTGAACGTGTTTAAACCGGTTATCATTTTTAACCTACTCAACTCAGCACGACTGATCGGCGATGCTTGCAATTCTTTTAACGAACATTGTGCTGTGGGCATAGAACCTAATTACGCTGATATAACCAAGAATCTTGAAAACTCATTGATGTTGGTTACTGCGCTCAATACCCATATTGGTTACGAGAATGCAGCCAAGATTGCCAAGACGGCACATAAAGAAAATAAGACTTTACGCCAGGTAGCATTAGAATTGAAGCTTGTTACTAATGAGCAGTTCGACCAATGGGTTGATCCTAAAAAGATGATAGGTTCTCTTTAAGAGTTAAGTTTTCTTTCTTTTCTCTTTTTATACTTGTTCCATAAAAACTGGAACAAGAGGGAGTAAAGAAGTATATCAATAAAGATACCTGTAAATATACTACCATTCGTATCAAATACGTGGTTGAGTATAAAGCCGAAGGGAGCGCATAATATCAGCCATATTGTTTGTCCTGCGGGGGTTATAAAATCATAATGTTTCCCGAAAATATCGCTGACAATTATATAGAATGCAGGGAAAAATAAAATGCCTCCTATAATGAAAGTTATAATAAAGACTTTAAACTTGATGATCCATTTAAGCATTCCTTCTTACTACATTAGTAGCAGTTGCCTGTTGTGTCGGAGTAATAACCACATCGCTAATATTAACATGGGCAGGGCGTGATGCTGCAAACCATACCAGTTCAGCAATGTCTTTTGCGGTTAAAGCATCAATGCCTTTGTATACATTCTTGGCTTTGTTTTCATCGCCATGATAGCGCACGATTGAGAATTCAGTTTCGGCCATACCCGGGCAAATGCCGGTAACCCGTATGCCATAAGGCAACAGGTCAATGCGGGTAGCTTTGGTAAGTGCATCAACAGCATGTTTGGTGGCACAATAAACATTACCATTCGCATAAACTTCTTTACCCGCAACTGAGCCAATATTGAAAATGTGCCCCTTTTTATTTTTTATCATTAAAGGCGCAATGGTGCGGGTAACATAAAGCAATCCTTTTATGTTGGTGTCTATCATCTTTTCCCAGTCTTCCGTATCACCTTCTTGTATAGAGCTAAGCCCGCTGGCAAGCCCTGCATTATTTACCAGCACATCAATACTCTGCCATTTATCAGGCAATGAACCCAGGTTCTTTTTCACTTTATCAAGCTTACGCACATCAAAATTTAGTGTCAGTACTTCTACGCCATACTTTTTCTCTAATTCGCTTTTTAGCTTGTCGAGCCTGTCTTTTCTTCTGCCTGTAATAATGATATTATAATGGTTAGCAGCAAATTCATGAGCTATTGCTTCTCCGAATCCTGCAGTGGCTCCTGTAACTAAAAGTATCTTTCCCATAAGTAACAATTTTTAACAAAATTATGAATTATGTATATATGGCATAAATATCAACATCGTCATTGTTTTTCATAACTTTGTAAGAGAAATAGTATGCGCCTTAAAATATACATAGCCATTGCATTATTGCTGCCCTTTTTAAAAGGGTACAGCCAAGCCAAGGGGCCTGAAGCATACTTCAGTTATGCTTCGTATAACACCCCATCAGGGTCAAGCTATTTTGAAACGTATTTTACTATCAGTGGCAATACAGTAAAGTATATTAAAAATGATAGTAGCCAATACCAGAGTAAGATACAAATTTCAATAAAGTTTAGCCAGAAAGACAGTGTTAAGCTATCAGATGTATATAACTTGCTGAGTCAGCCGGCAATTGATATAAGTAAGAAGCCTGACTTTAGCGCTGTGCAACGATATTGGTTACCTAAGGGAGAATATGATATTCAGGTGAAAATAGAGGATAAAAATAACCCTACCTCAAAAGCAGTTTCGGTAAAGGGCAAAGTGGAAATTGGTTATTCTGCCGACAGTCTGGCTATATCAGATGCCGAGTTGATAATGTCATACAGCCCTTCTCAGCACCCTAAGGCATATACAAAAAGCGGATACGATATGGTTCCGTATGTATACAGTTTTTATCCTCAAAGCCTGAAGGAATTGAATTTTTATATTGAAATATATAATACCATAAAAACATTTTCCGATTCGAAATTCGTAATTAAATATTTTCTTGAATCGGCCGAAACTCATAACCCTATAACTGAATATAGCAGCCTTTCGGTATATAAAGCCGATACAGTTATACCCATTTTAGGCACATTTAATATTGAAAAGTTACCAACCGGAAAATACAACCTGGTTGTGGCCGTGGTTGATAAGAGCAATAAAACTATTACTGAGCGTGGATATGGCTTCTACAGGTATAACCCCATTTCGGTAACTGCTTCTAAAAACTTAGATAAAATTGATATTAAAGGAACTTTTGCTGCTTATATCAGTACAAAAAATGATTCTCTGCGCGAAGATGTGAAGTGTCTTTACCCAATTGCAAATACAGAAGACAGGAGCTTTATTGATGATATAAATCTGCATGCTGATACTAATCTTTTACGCCGGTTCTTTTATAATTTCTGGGCCATGCATTTCCCCTCTGACCCTCAGCAAGGCTGGATTGATTATTTGAAACAGGTAAAGTTTGTGAACAAATTATTCAGCACCTTAACCAAAAAGGGATATATGGCCGACAGAGGTAGGGTTTACCTGCAATATGGTGCTCCGAGCCAGCGAGACCAATCGAAGATAAATCCGGCAACATATCCTTATGAAATATGGGAATATTACCAGATGAAAGATGGCCAGGTAGATAAGAAATTTATTTTTTATGAACCATCGCTTGCTACAAATGATTTTATATTACTTCACTCTACTGCTATTGGTGAGGTACAAGACCGCCAATGGCAACTTAAGTTATATACCCAGACAATAGGGCCATATAATGTTGATCAGAATAATGTGGAAGACCCATCGGGCGAAAATACCCTTGATGAATTTAGTAATCCCCGCTGACTTATATAAAACAGTATGCAGGTAGCGGTGGTAATACTCAATTGGAATGGAAAGACTTTTTTAGAGCAATTTCTTCCATTGGTTGTTGCCCATACGGGTAGCAATGCCGAAATCTATGTAGCCGATAATGCTTCTACCGACGATTCAATAGAGTTTCTTAAGAAGAATTACCCGGCAGTGCATTTGATACAAAACCCGCTTAATGGTGGATTTGCAGTTGGCTATAATTTATCGCTCAGTCAAATAAAAGCCGAATACTACGTATTGCTAAATTCAGATGTTGAGGTTACGGCAGACTGGATAAAAGCGCCTATAGAAATGATGGAGAGGGATAAAGCTGTAATGGCTGTTCAACCCAAAATAAAATCATACTTCGAACCCCAGAAGTTTGAATATGCAGGCGCTGCAGGCGGTTATATTGACGTGTATGGCTACCCTTTTTGCCGCGGGCGTATTTTCGATACTATTGAAAAGGATGAAGGACAGTATAATGACGAGAAAGAGATTTTTTGGGCAACAGGCGCATGCTTGTTTATCAGGGCATCTGTTTTTCATGAAATGGGCGGCTTTGATGAAGACCTGTTTTCGCACCAGGAGGAGATTGACCTTTGTTGGAGGATGAAATTAAAGGGCTACAAGATTATGTTTTGCCCGAATGCCGAAGTGTTGCACTATGGCGGTGGAATGCTGCCCAAATCGAACCCGTTTAAAACATACTTGAACTTTCGCAATAACCTTATTATACTGTGTAAAAATCATCCTACACGGGCTTTAAAGCAAATTGTTTTTCAGCGTATGGTACTTGATGGGTTAGCAGCAGCAAGGTTTCTTGTGCAAGGCAATTTTGGAGATTTTTGGGCTATACTCAAAGCGCATGGGCATTTTTATAAACATTTCCGCAAAACATGGCGGAAGCGTAAATTAGTGCAAGCATCGGTTACTAACCCGGAAGTTTCAGCTATTTACCGTAGAAGCATTGTGCGAAAATATTTTTTGCAAGGGAAAAAGCTTTTCTCTGAACTTGATCCGAAGGATTTCTATTAGGCATGGACTGGAAGTCGGCTTTAAATGGGTTTAAGGCATATTTGATGCTGGAAAAGTCGCTTTCGGGAAATACCCTTGAAGCCTATCAACATGATATTGATTTATTCCGGAAATTCCTGGAAGATAAACAGTATAATATTACACCCGAAAAGGTAAGTCTTAATAATTTGCAGGAATTTTTGGCATGGATAGGTGAAATGGCCATTGGTCCGCGCAGCCAGGCCAGGCTTATATCGGGCATCAGGGCATTTTATAAATACCTGTTAATGGAAGATGTAATTCAGCAAAGCCCTGCAGAACTACTTGAACTTCCTAAACTGCCGAAGAAATTACCTGAAGTATTAAGCATAGAAGAAATAGATATGCTTATAAAAGAGATCGATTTGAGCAAACCTGAAGGGCAAAGAAATAAAGCTATGCTCGAAACTTTGTATTGTTGCGGATTGCGTGTATCGGAACTCGTTGGTTTGAAAATTTCAGATGTATCTTTTGATGAAGAATATATTAGGGTAATAGGTAAAGGGAATAAGCAGCGCATTGTGCCATTGGGTAAAAGTACAGCTAAGCTTATTCGCATATATATGAATGAAGTACGTTGTCATGTTGCAGTGAAAAAGGAAGCGGAGGACATTTTGTTTTTGAACCGCAATGGGAATAAAATGAGTAGGGTAATGGCTTTTTTAATAATTCAAAAACTAAAAGAAAAGGCCGGATTGCACAAAAAAATAAGCCCGCATACGTTCCGTCACTCCTTTGCTACCCATTTGGTAGAGGGTGGAGCCGATTTGCGTGCAGTACAGGAAATGCTTGGGCATGAAAGCATTACCACCACCGAGATTTATACCCACCTGAACAGGGAATACCTGAGAGATGCTATTTTACGTTTTCACCCTAGAAAATAAAAAATGAGTTTGGAGAAAAAAATCTATTTCATATATTTGTTCTACAAAAGATAAGCTATGGCAGTATATAGGTTTAAAGTATATTTTGAGGACGATGAAAGCGTTTGGCGCGATATTGAAATAAAATCGGCTCAGAACTTTGAAGATTTGCACAATACTATACAAAAAGCCATCAATTTTGATGATGCTCACGGCGCTTCGTTCTATGTTAGCAATGATGCATGGCGCAAGGGAAAAGAAGTAAGAATATTGCGCAGCCGTAAGGCATTGCAGAAGGGAATATGGATGCATGAAACTAAAATAGCTTCGCTTATTGATGATCCGCACCAGAAATTTGTGTATGAATTTGACCCTGATGGTGCATGCTGGACCCTTCACGTAGAACTTTCAAAGATTTTGCCTGATTCACCTGTTGATTATCCACGCATTTCGAAAAGCCATGGTAATGCACCTGCACAATATAAAGCAACCGTACCTACCGATGTAGTTGAGGACGATGAAGATGTTCATTTGGAAGAAGATGATAATTATGTACATAAAGTAACAGAGCAATATCACGAAGGTGAGGGCGAAGGAGAAGAGGGCCCAATGGCGCTTCGTACCAAAACAGAAGCTGAAGAATTGGGAGAAGGTGCGGAAATGGTAGAGGAAGAAGAAGAGGGTGGCGAAGGATTTGAAGAAGAGGGTGGCGTAGAAGAAGAAGACATCTAATCAAAAAGTTTTGTTAAATAAATTACTGATAGCAATTGTTGGACCCACTGCTGTCGGGAAAACTGCTGTTTCCTTAAAACTTGCAGCACAGTTTAATACTGAAATTTTATCAGCCGATTCGCGCCAATTTTACCGCGAAATGGAAATTGGTACTGCCAAGCCTACCGGGGAAGAGCTACAAAAAGTCTCACATCACTTTATAAATAATCTGTCTATACAGGATGATTACAATGCAGGTAAGTATGAGAAAGAAGCACTTGTTTGTTTAAGCGGACTTTTCAAGACCCATGATAAAGCTATTTTAGTTGGAGGTTCGGGTCTTTTTGTAAATGCCCTTTGCGAGGGATTTGATGAACTGCCTGACGGGAACACAGAGTTAAGAGTAAAGTACGAAGATGTATTAAAAAATAAAGGCATTGAGGTAATACAAAAAGAATTAGAAGAAAAAGATCCTGCATATTATGAAACGGTAGATAAGAATAACCCTCGTAGGCTGATAAGGGCGCTTGAGGTAATACACCAAACAGGATTACCGTATTCACAGTTCAGAAAAAAGGAACCGAAGAACCGGGGTTTTAAAACACTTAAGATTGGACTGGACTTGGAAAAAGAAGAATTAAAAGAAAGAATAAATAAACGAGTAGATGAAATGCTTGTTAATGGATGGCTTGAGGAGTGCAAGGAGTTATATAAGTATAGAAAACTGAACGCATTAAAAACAGTAGGATATACCGAGCTGTTTGATTTTATAGTAGGAAAGAATGATTGGAATATAACGGTACAGAATATAAAGACCAATACATGGCACTACGCCAAAAGGCAGCTTACCTGGTTTAAAAAAGATTCAGATATAAAGTGGTTTTCTCCGGATGACCTACCAGCAATAATGGAATATATTGCAAAAGCCTAAAAGTACAATAAGTGGAACTTGAATTTCTTTTGACTGAATTCAACTGTTGGCATAGGAACTTTAATAAATGATACTGCTCCGAACACAGCTTTTAGTGCGCCTGAATTAGTTGGTATACGGGTAAGGTCAATATCGAGCGAACAATAATATTGTCGGTAACGGTCAAAAAATAATTCATCTCCATTACTATTATATATAGGCGGATTTTTTGTGCCACCTACCATTCCCTCAGCACCATAACCAAAATCGAGGCAGAGCCATTGTGGTACTTTATTGCCTTTGGGTAGAAAGGAGGCAATAGCAATTGCTACCCAATAAGTTTGCCCGTTATAGTCTTTAATACTTCGCTCAAGAGCATTTGTTCCAAGCTCATCGGGCCGGTATTGGGCATACATACTTGGATGGAATGATATTTTCATACTCACTCGCTGCTCTCCCCATCCTCCTTCCTGCAAACCATAAAGACTTGCCCCGGCAGTATTGGCAATCATATCGCCGATTGAAAAGCCCCATGCGCTCGAAAAGCCATCGAAAATTTCAATATTGGTTTGGTATGCCATAGCCAGCGCCGACCCATAATAGGTAGACCTGGAATGATCTATGCCGCTCCAGCGATAAAGAGCTGAGGTAATGCGGCCGATAGTATATGCTGTAAGTGCATGCCCCAGCTTATCCATTTGCAACCATTCCTTATTATCGTTAAACAAATGAAAAGGTGAGTGTGCATAATTTTTATACCATAGTAAATTAAGCCCTACCATCGAACCGGCATATAAGCTACCTTCTGCTGCCAATAAGGGTACCAGGCGATTATTATTAAGAGTTGTGGCGGGCGAAAAAAAGCTTTGAGCTGTTAATGTGCAGCATAAAGTTGCTGATAAACAGCAAGTTACTAATATTTTACGTAAAAGGTTGTCGGGTTTCAATTTTTTTTTAATTTTGCGCCACATAAACCAACAAAAACATTTACAAAATGAAAAAGTTATCAATCGTTGCTGCTCTTCTGTTCGCTTTTGGAACCGTTGCTTTTGCTCAAGAAAAGAAAGCTGAAGCTAAGAAAGAAGACAAAAAAGAAACCAAGAAGGCTGACAAGAAAGCTGACAAGAAAGCTGACAAGAAAGCTGCTGACAAGAAATAATTTGTCTGTACTTATTAAAAAAGGCCGTTTCGTTGAAACGGCTTTTTTTATTTGTAAAAGTTCCACTTCTATCATTTTCCAATAGTGTGTAAATATTCCAGGTACAATCCTGCCCCGCCAAAGTAGGTAGGTAAAATTAGTCCCTGTATATGGTCAAGGGCTACTTTGAAAGTTGATTTGGCAGTCTGCTTCGAAAGCATTAATTCTGCATTTACAGTTCCATATCCTCCAAAACCAAGTTGGGCTGCAGCCATCCAGTTGTTCGCAAGGTATTTATCGCCCTGTACGTAATAGTACCCCACGGCATTCGCATTAAACATATACCAGTAACCAAGTTCAAGATGATATTTGCCAAAGTCGGTATTGCTGTTAATGCTTAGCGTAGAAGGAATAGAGTAGAAGAACGATTTTTTTGCAAAGGGCAGATATTTGTTCTGCACACTATCTTTTGAAGTTGAATTGAAACTAACATTTTGCAGGTCGGTTATATTGTTAATGCTTACCCCGTCGTAGTGATAAGCGGTGTCTTTATGATAGTATAACGATTTATTGTTCCAGAACATAAAACCAACATCGGTCAGGCTAAACGAAATTGTGCTGTTTCTTTTACCCAGTTTAAGCGGTGCTTTAAAATAGAGATCCATAGATGCACCATAGCCGTTCACAGGTCTTTTATTGGCAGCGGTATCGCTTTGAAACATTTCAGTATTTGTATTAAACTGCAGGCTTTGCCCGGTAGGGTCGGTATAAAGCGTGGCGTTTTGTGCATTTATAGCTAAAAGTTGTTGCCCGGTTAAAAATGAAAGGCCGATACCAAATACTCCTTTACCTCCAAAATTTGTAACTACCATTCCAATTTCTGCCTGCTGATAGCTTGACATGTTAAGTGAGAATGGCACGAGTTTAGCCGTTTGGCCTGCATACATGGCATTGCCATAAAAAGCCATGTTAAACACATCTCGCGAAAAATCGGTGTTTAAATATGATTTATGCCTGATTGCAAAAAAGAAATTAAATACCCTTGTTTGAATTGAGTCGTTATGCCACACCCCGTAAATGCCATAATTAAGGTTATACCCGATGCGGTTAAACTTGCCAAGATTTGATTCAACCTGCTGTTTCAGGTTATCTCCTATATAATTACCTAATAATATGTTTACAGCAAATGAACTGGTAATACAGGTGGAATTTGCATCGGCGCTGCCATAAACGCCTCCCACAAAATTTTTCTGTGCAGGTACCTGTACCATGGCATCGTTCCATTGTGCATTGATACTTGAAGATACTAATGAGCCAATTACCAGTAAAATGTATGATATTCTTTTCACGCTAGCTTCAAACATAAATTTATCCTTTCACCTGGTAATCGAAGTTGCCTACAAGCTTAATATTTAACTGGTAAGTACTATATATTTTACTGTATTTTATACCGATGCAAGTAGTGCAGCCTGTATTAAATACAGCTTTAATAATTATATTTTTTGCCGAGAATAAAGCATTGGCCTGATTAGTATTTAAGGTTATAGGAATAAGAGAGTTTTTTGGAATTGTTACTATCCCCCTGTAATTAGTATCGGCTGCGTAAATGAGTTGTGGAGAAGCACATAAAGAATCTGTTATATGCATATTGTTATCTAATATATATATCTGCAGGCCGGCACTGAAAGGGAACATGTTGGTTGCATAAATGCTGAATGTTCCGCTTTTAATTTGTTTCGCCTGGCTCGAATTGGCAAAACTTACCGGCGTAGTATCTTGCAGGGTAAGGTTATTGGCAGCAATATTTAGCGGAACAGATATATCAAAATAAGCTTTTATGCCTTGTCCATAGAAAGCAAAATCGGTAAATCCTTCATTTCCTATTGGCGGGGGGTTGGTAGTAATTTGTATGCCATATCCAATAGAAGTAGGCATATTATCAACCCATTTTAAAATATCAGAATTATTTGGAGTTAGATTGAATGTTTTGATTGAAGGTGTAACGGGCGATAGCGGGTTATACGTTTGGGTTGCCCGGTTAATATTAATGGCATTATTTATAATACTGGCAGTAAGTGGAAAATTGGTTCCTCCGGGTCGAGAATTTATAGAGGTAAGTTGAGATATAAATGCCCTGGCATCAACTCCGAAACCATTTTCGAGAGTGAAATTTACAGTTACATCGTTTAAATCTAATATACCCGAAGATATATTTTTAAATAAAGGAAAACTTGCCTGACTAGGCCCAATTGATTTGGTAATTTGACCAAAATATCCTTGCCCGTAATAAGGTATTATATTATAAAATGTTGCTGTTATAGTTACGCCGTTCGGATTAAATGCACTTATTACAAGTGTTCCCCCACTTGGATCAACAATACCACTTATACTTGTTGTTATAAGGTTATTGCCGTTATGCATAGGGCCAGTAAAATCAACTGTGTAACCGCTTAAATCGTAAAATGTATCTTTAGTAGCAGGAGTAGTGGCATTACCTGCAGGAACTTTTACGACCACATTTAATGGGTTTCCACCTAAAGTAGCGCTGGGGACGGAGTAGGTATAGTCAGTTGGTTGAGTTAAGTAGCTACTGACACTTACTTTAACATAGCCTGACTTAATAATTGCATTTGTGAGTTCTACACTGCCTGTTTTATATTGAGTTGGGCCGGTAGGTGCCGGAAGTGGCAACGCGCCTCCAGGAAGCACTGTAGTAGGGGCACTTGGAATTTGATTGACTAGTGTAGTATCCGGTATTTTGAGCAGGCTATCCATATTCAGGCTATAAAGCGAATCGCTATAAACCAGTGTGACAAAACTATCAGCTGGGTTTACTTTTACCGAGGTATTGGTAACCAGGTTGTTGATAGAGAGAGAGGTTTTAACGAGGGGTGCCAGTATTTGGGTATCCCAGGTAGGGGTACTTTTACGGCAAGCGAATATACTTACCAGACAAAACAATAAAATAAGAATAAGGGCTCTTTTTCCTCTATTCATAATATAAGTGGGCTATGCACACTATACAAACTTAGCGATTTTAGGGATATAAACCATATACCTTCCTATTTTTGTAATATGCAATGGTAATTATGGCAAAAGAGCGCATTGATAAAATAAATAATACCCCCTTAAACTTTGTAATTGGCAAGGAACGATCGGGTACTACCCTGTTGCAGGTAATGCTTAATGCCCATTCGCAAATAGTTGCTCCGCCTGAATCTCGTTTTATAATGTTGCTGTATCGCAAGTATGGGTCGAAAAGGAATTGGAGTGAGAAAGCAGTACGCGATTTTTGCGATGACCTGTATGCTGAAAACTTATTTAAGAAGTACTGGAATATTGATAAAGAGAAATTGTGTTCATCTCTTGTTGAAATAAAAGGGAGTTTAACCTATTCCTTGCTCTGTAAAACAGTTTTTTATCATTTTGCCCCGGCTGGAAAGGATATTAAAATGTTTGTAGATAAAAACCCCATATATTACTATTTCATTCCTGAGATAGGTAAGATGTTTCCCGGCGCGAAATACATTCACATTGTGCGCGACTACAGGGCCAATATAATAAGCCATAAACGCATTAGTGATATTTACCTGAGTATTGCCGATATGGCATACCGCTGGTTAAAAGTGCATGAGATGATTGAGGAGGCTAAAAGTAAGGCTCCTCAACAATGGATTACATTAAAGTATGAATCACTGGTGACTGACCCTGAAAAAGCTTTGAAAGAGATTTGCGGCTTTTTAAATATTCCGTTTGAAGAAAATATGGTGCAAAGCCATAACACTAAATTGTTTGAAGGGTTCTATAAAAACAAAGAAGGAACTGCATTTCAAAAATTTCATGGTAATATGTTCAAGCCAATTAATGCCTCATTGGCTGATGAATGGAAGGAAAAGATGCCAGCCGATGACCTGGCTATTGCTGAATCAATTGCAGGGCAATTCGCTGAAAAGACGTACGGGTATAAAATATATTCTGAAAAGACCGGCTATCATATCAGTTCAATAAGATTTTTTATTGTGAAATGTAAGTACGTTTTAATAAAGAAGTACATTAAGTTATTAAAGTATAGATGGATGTTTTTTATGCATAAGTATTTTGTTCCGGCTTTATTAAGAATATTAAATTCAAAATAACCATGAAAAGACTTGAGAACAAAGTTGTATTTATAACTGGCGGCAGCTCGGGTATAGGAAAAGCATCGGCATTGGCAGCAGCAAATGAAGGGGCCATTGTTGTTATTGCGGACCTTGAAGAAACAAATCATGCGAAGACAATTAATGAAATAATCAAGACAGGAGCTAAATGCCTGTTTGTACCTATTGACGTTTCGGATGTGAATAGCGTGAAAAAAGCTATTTTTATAACAGCAGAAAAATTCGGAAGACTGGATGTGGCATTTAATAATGCGGGCATAGCATATAGTTATACCAGTATACACGAAACACCCGAGGATGTATGGAATAAGCAGTTAGCTGTAAACCTTACAGGACAATTTTATTGTGTAAAGTACGAACTGCAACAGTTTTTAAAACAGGGTGGTGGAGTAATTGTAAATATGGCCTCGCTCGGTAGTCTTAAAGCTATTGAAGGATTGGTTGCTTACACCGCAGCTAAACACGGTGTTTTAGGAATTACAAAAAGTATAGCCTTAGAATATGCTTCTAAAAATATCCGGGCAAATGCTATTTGCCCTTATTATATTGAAACGAACATGATAAGCACTGCCCCCGGAGAACTGCGTAAAGAATGGACCGAGCGTACTCCAATGAAGCGCATGGGTAATCCTGAAGAAATAGCAAAGGCATTTATATATCTAGCCTCTGACGATTCCAGCTATTGTAATGGGATAGAAATTACGCTGGATGGCGGAGTGATGGCCTAAAAATGAACTTGCGAAAAGATGACCATTGATGAGATAGAGAAAATACGCAAAATGCCTTTTGTATTTACACTTGGCCTGGGTCGTTCCGGTACTACCTTATTACAATCTGTATTCGATGCACACCCTAACATTGTAGCACCTCCCGAATCGAAGTTTATTATACTCTTATATCCAAAATTTTACCACATTAAAAAATGGACCGAGGAGAAAATCCATGAGTTTGTTGATGCCTTATATATCGATCCGCTTTTTTCTATGGTGTGGAACCCTGACAGGGCAAGGCTTTTAAACGATTTGCTTTCAGCAAAAGATAATGCCGATTACTCCTTATTATGTAAAATAGTGTGCTACCACATGCGGGGCGATAAAGAGAATATAATGCTGATGGCATTTAAAACTCCTATATACACTCTATTTGTCCGTAAGCTCGAGGCTTTATTTCCTGAAGCAAAATTCATACACCTGGTAAGAGACCCAAGGGATAACTTACTTAGCCAGATCAAATCATTCCATGTTGGCGACCCTTTATATAGTAGCCAAATGTGGCTTGGTTACAATTCCATTCTGGAAAAGAGAAAGCAATATAGCCCCGCAAAGTATTATACAATGTATTATGAAAAAATGGTAGGGAATTTGGAAAGCTCTATGAAAGGGCTTTGCGATTTTTTGAAAATTCCATATCATGTCAGTATGCTTCAACCTAAACCCAGTAAGTTTAAAGATGAGGAGTTGTTTAAAGAAGCACATAAAAGTCTTTTGTCTCCGATAAATACTTCAAATATTGGCGGATGGGAATCTGACTTAAGCTCTTACGATAAATCAGTTGTGGCATTGATTTCCGGAAAATTTGCAAGCGAAAAGTATGGCTATGATTTTAAAATGGATATAGATTCAACGGTTCCCCAATTCAAATTGTCGAAAAGCAAAATAAAGTATAAACTCTGGCAGAATTTTACCCTTTTCAGGTATAAGAATTTAAGCCTTAATATTTTGTATTCAAAGATTAAGCGGCGAATAAAAGGAGATAAACTTGCTATATGGAACTACTTCTAAGCGCTTTAACCGTATAAACGAGTAAGTATAGCGAGTTAAATAAAAATGACTTTATAAATCCTGGAGTTGCGTTTATCAATTTGCTTTTTCTTTCCAGGTGAAAAATAATATGCCTTGTCCTGATTGTGGCGCAAATATTTTTTTGTTTACTTAAAAATTCTGGCCTTACCACATCAACAATTAAAACAATTCTTCGTTTGTCGGTATTGTTCCATGCCATGTGCTTGTGGGCGTCATTAAAAAACAACCATTCTCCTTCCTTCCAGCTTTTTTCTTCACCTCCGACACGTATCCCGCAATCGGGCAAGCCTGTGGGAACTTCAATTCCCAGGTGACATCTTAATACAGCATTGGTATCACCCCGGTGTTCTTTAATAGTGGTATTTGGCGCTAAACGGCTGAAGGAAACTGAAACCATGCCAGGAATTGAACCCAGGTAATTTGCCAATTTCGGGCATTGTGTTTTTAAATCTTTCCCGCGTATTCGCGACCCCCAAAATAGGTATGATAAAGAACTCCAGCCATTGTTGGTAGCTATTCCTAAATAAGAGTTTGAAGTGAATTTTTTATCCTGTTCTTCTATGAGTTTCCTCGCCTCCTCCTTAATTGCAGGCCAATATTTCTTAATATCCGAAGTCCAGGCGTAATCAGCTACATTAAAAAAACAAGGTTCGTTCTCTTTGTACTTTTCTTTACCCGATGCATACCATAATTCACTCATGCCATGTTATTAAGAGTGCAGCTTATGCTTTTCTTTCTGTTGCAGGTAAGAATCTATGTGCCTTTCTTTTTTGCTCGGGTAAATATCGGGTATGGTAACCAGTATTCCGGTTTCTTCTACGCCGCCAAATTCAGGGTTAAGACAGGTACCAAAGGTTTTCATTGTTGATGAAAGATTCATGTATGAGTTTACCAAAGGAGGAATATTTTCTCCCAATGCCCTTACTGCCTGGTTAAGAATAATATGGCCCTCTTTATAATCTTTACCTTTTAGTTTAGCTGCAAACCTGCGCATATCGTGGTTAAGCGGAAGCGGCTCAATAGGCACAACCAAATTTTCTTTATTCGGAAAATAATATTGCATAAAATATAATATCATATCGCGCGCCCTTACATTAAAATGGCGGTACATGGTTACCTTGCCAAAAAAATATTTCATATTCGGGTAATCTACTACCAATGCGCCAAGGCCATCCCATAAATTGTCCAGCGAAAACAAACCTTTACGATTAGCTGAAGAGGGTTGATAATCGGGTTGCACAAAAGAGCGTCCTAATTCAATAGTAGTGGGATAATAATCTTTTAAGAACTTGCTGCTGAATTCAAAAAGTTCAACGGTTGCAAGTTGTATAATATCGTTTTTTACAGGGGCATCTTTACAGCACATAAACCTGTAAGAGCCCACAATGGCTTTATCCTCAGGGCTCCACACAATAAGTTGTTTGTATGGCTTTTCGTTGGTATCGAACTCATCAAGGTCATATGCTTTGCCTGTTCCGCCACCCGCATAACGGAAAGTAAGTTCGCGCAGCCTGCCAATTTCTTTTACCACACCCGGTGCATTATGGTAGGTTACAATATATATTTCGTTCTTGCCATAATTAGTGTTTCGTATAAACTTGTCGCGCGTAAGCTCCGATGCAAGTACATCGGCCGGAATGGGTGGAATTATGGGTTGCATATAAATATTTTTTGAGCGTCAAACTTTAATAGGAGCCTTAAATAAAATTTCGTTTACAATATTTTCTTTTAGCCTGTATAATTCATCCTGGAACATAATTGCCATTTTTGCATCATTGCGTGATTCCATAAAGGTAGTGAAAGAAACCGGTTTACCAAAATAGACCACAAGACGCTTGTCTTTTTGCCCGAACATTTCATCAGGCAGGAAGAACATTTCAATGTTTATCTTTATCCCGAGCCTTTTGCGCCATTGGGCAAAGCGGTAAAAAAAGTTCGAATTCTTTCCTTCAATCCAAATAGGTATTATATCCTTTTTATAATACTTGGCCTGGGTTATAAAGCTTTTTTTCCAGCGAAGGTCTTTTATGGTTTTGTCCGGTTGCCTGCGCGACACCAATCCGGCAGGAAATATTGGAATGGCATAATTTGAACCATATATTTCATCTACCAGTTCCAGCATTTGGCGGGTGCTGTGTCCGTTTATATTTACCGGTACAAGAATATCATCGAGGTTTTTAAGGTTAAGCAATATTTCATTTACAAAAAACTTAATATCGGTACGCACTTTTGCAATTGAACTGATTACTGCAAGCCCATCGAGGCCGCCCAGAGGATGATTAGCTGCAAAAATATACCCGCCTTCTTTTGGTATGTTTTCAATTCCTTCAACAAGTACATGAGCCCCCATTGATGCAAGCGCTGCATTGACAAATTCAATGCCCCTTGTATTTTGGTGTTTATCAAGAAACTGATTTATCTGGTCTTCATGAACTGTTCTTCGTACATAATTTATAAGAAACCCGGGGATGAACCGATAGGCTTTTGATGCCTTGGTTTTCAGTAACTCATCTATGTTAATTTGCAGCTTTTCCACTCGTATACACCTTATTAGATTTACTACAATCGAAACAAATATAATAATTGATTAGAAGATAAAGGGAAACTTAAATAATGCAATAAGAATAACTTTGCCTTATATAAGAAGTGAAACGCAATGCAAAGTGATATAAAAGAAACAGGTGGTTTTTTTGGCAATAGGAAATTGGTCCGGGCATTAGTTGTTTCATTAATTTTCTTTTGCGTTCAATTCGTACTGGTTCATTATCACGAGCTTTGGACCGACGAAGTACATGCCTGGGAAATAGTCAGGTGTAGCCATTCGTTCCATGAACTTCTTTTTAATACTCGTTATGAAGGCCATCCTCAGGTTTGGTTTATGATTCTGTACTTCCTGCAAAAAATTACAGTTAGTTATTTTGCTATGCAGGTTGTTCACGTATTTATTGCTTCCTGTACCGTGTTTGTTTTCTGTTTCTTTTCCCCTTTTAAATTATGGCAGAACATATTGTTTTGTGCTGGTTATTTTTTTAGTTATGAATATTCAATAATTAGCCGGAACTATGCCATAGAAGTGTTTATGCTGTTTTTATGTGCCGGGGTTTATACCCGGTATCATGGTAAAAACTTGGTTGTTCTTTCTATACTGTTTTTTCTCTTCTTTCAAACCAATGTGCTTGCCATAGTAATCGGCCTGTCGTTCTTTACTTATATACTATGGAATATTTACGAAAAAGATAAAACAAATATTAAGCGTTTTTTTGTTCCTGTAATTATTATTATAGCCGGCATAATTACAGCCGGAGTAACAACATTACCTCCCGCTGATACGGCATTTGCCGGGTGGAATATTAAGCCAGATGCGCATGGTTTTATCAGGGTTTTATCCAGAAGCTTTATCACGTATTTTCCTTTTCCGGAGTTGACTTTACATTTCTGGAACTCTAATTTCATGGATACTTTCCCTCACCATCTGATTATTGAAGCAATACTGGCAGTTATTGTGCTTTTTCTTGTCAGTATTCTATTCAGAAGTAACAGAAAAATATTGCTTTTGTTTTTTGCCGCTACTATTGGTGCATGGTTATTTTATTACATTAAATACTTTGGTTATATAAGGCATCACGGGCATTTGTTTCTCATATTTGTTCTTTGCTACTGGTTTTATTCTGCTGATGGTTCGGTAATGAGAGATAAGCTTAGCGGAATGATAAACCGTTATTTTGTAACGGCAATATTAGTAGTGCAATTTGCTGCTTCCTGCTGTGCTAATGCTTATGATATAAAATATCCTTTTTCTAACGATATTCCCGCAGCAAAATATATTCAAGCAGAGAGATTAGATACATTGCCAATGGTTGGAGATGCTGATTTTTGTGTATCAGGAATAGCAGGTATCCTTCATGAGGATGTATATTATATGCGCCCTGCTAAATGGGGTAAATATATTTTACCTGACCAGAACTGGGGGCCGTTCATTCATTTTGAGGAAAAGGATATGTTATTTGAAGTAAATAAAATAATGGAAGAAAGGAAATCTGATATAGTTGTTATTCTGTCATATCCTTTCCGAGATTATAAGCCACTAAAATGGACTCTTTTGAGCACATTTGATAGTTCAATAATGGGCGAAGACTATTACCTATACCGTGTCAACTATATTCCGAAAAACCTGGAAGTGCTTAATAGTAATGCAGAGGCACTGATTGGCAAAAGTCAATTCCCGGAAGCGATGAAATTGCTTGAAAAGGCGATACAAATAAATCCACATTATGGAGCTGCCTATATGAACCTTGCGGACTGTTATAACAACGGATTAGGTAATTATGAAAAGGCCCTTGCTAATATTGACAGCGCTATGAAATATTCTCCACGAGATTACAAAGTTGTATTTGATAAAGGTGCCATTTTATATAATGGCGGGCACAGAAAAGAAGGAGTAGCGTCTTTTAAAGAGGCTATAGAACTTGATCCGCAAAATATAAATACATATTTGACAATTGGTAAGTGCGATAGTGCATTAAAAAATTACGATGATGCAATTACATATCTGAAAATGGCATTAATAATAAAACCCGGTAATAAGGTTATAAAAAACGCAATAACTAATTGCAATATGGCCAGGAATAATAAATAAGTTTATATTACCATAATGATGAAAAGAATAGTTATAGCAGTTGTACTTATAGCCTTTGGCTTATGGGGCTTTACCCTACTAAACGACACTAAAAAAAACTCGTTGACTGTTGAGCAAAAAACCGGCGCATCGGGGCTAAGTAACTATACTGTTATTTATAAGAACTCAACTAAAATTGATTTTGAAATTACCCGTCCAGATATAAAAGATACTGGCATTTTGCTTTGTATTCCGGGGGCATTTACTACGCTCGATAATTATGTAATTGATGGCCTGTATATATGTAAGGGCACTGTTGGAAACAAGGATAAAATTAACCGCACACTTGGCGGAGGGATTAAAATTATTAATGGGGAATGTATCATATTCCACACCAATTATGGCAAGCTGCTTACAGATAGCCTGCTTAATTCTATTGAAACTCAAAAAGGTTCGTTCTTTCAGCAAATATGGATGATTGATAATGGCAAAATTGCCGGTTTTGCTGAAGATGTATTGACTTACAGAAGAGGAATAGGCATTTTTAAAAATGGAAAAACAGCCATAATAGAAAGCATATCACCTGTTAATCTTAAAACTTTTGCTACCGACTTATTAGGATTAGGTGTACAAAACCTTATTTATACCGATATGGGTTCCTGGGATGAAGGCTGGTATCGTAATCCTGATAATGGAAATATTACTTCAATGGGCAATAGTCACACCCAAACGGCAAAACAAAGTAACTGGGTAGTGCTTAGAAAATAAACCACCCTTTCTCCCACAATTTCCCCCTTTAAAATTATAGCTTCTCTTCAGGTCCCATTTTGCAATCCATTTCCACGGATATTTTCCTGTTTTTTTCATAATCCCACTTTTCTCCCACAAAAAAGTTAATAACGTTCCGGTAACGTCAATTCCCTTGAAAAGCCTGTCAAAAGCCTGATTGGGAAATATTTTGCCATGCGGAAAATTTAACCTTAAGTTAAAGTTTTCAACAAAGTGGGAAAAAGTGGTAAAAGGTGGGAATTTTTTCACTACTTTTACACCTCAATAAAAACGACCTAAATGGCAGCTCTTATCGGAGAATATGAATGCAAACTTGATGACAAGGGGAGGCTTATGCTTCCTGTTGGGCTCAAGAAGCAGCTGCCGAGCAAAGAGCAAAAGCATTTCGTAGTTAACCGCGGGCTCGATAAACAGTTAAACCTATGGCCGAAAAAAGAGTGGCACAAGGAAACCGCAAGCTTTAGCAAGCTCAACCTCTACAAGCAAAAGGACAGGGAGTTTGTGAGAAGGTTTAATGCCGGAGCAACTGAAGTAGAACTGGATGGTTCGGGCCGTTTGTTATTGCCGAAGTCGTTAATGGAGCACGCGGGAGTTGAGAAGGATGCTGTATTGTTTGGTTTCTCAAACCGCATTGAAATATGGTCGAAACAAGAATATAATAAATACATGAAGCAGGGCGCTGATGATTTTGCCGCCCTTGCCGAAGAAGTAATGGGTAAAATACCGAATGATAGTAACGGAGATGTATCATAGAGCGGTACTTCTAAAAGAAAGTATCGAAGGATTAAACATCATAGATGGAGGGACATACGTCGACGCTACATTCGGAGGAGGAGGACACACCAACGCAATACTTGAAAAGTTTACAGGAGGCAGAGTAATAGCCTTCGACCAGGATAAGGATGCCTTTGCAAATATTAATTCAGACAAGAGGCTGGAATTGGTTCATTCCAATTTCCGTTTCATGGCAGAGCAGTTAAGTGCCAGGGGTATAGCCAAAGTAGATGGTATACTGGCCGATCTCGGAATATCTTCTCACCAGATAGATACACCTGAACGTGGTTTTGCTACCCGCTTCGATGCCTCGCTTGATATGCGGATGAACAATGATGCTACGCGTACTGCAGCAGATATAGTTAATACTTATCCGGCAGCAAAACTTCAAAAAATGTTTTCGGAGTATGGCGAAATAACAAATGCGGCCAATTTAGCCCGTGTTATTGAAACGGCAAGAAAGGTTAAGCATATTAAAACTACAGGAGAACTAATAGAAGCTATTAGTATTTGTACTCCACCGCAAATTGCCCATAAGTACCTGGCACAGGTATTTCAATCGTTACGTATTGAACTGAATGAAGAAGTAGATGCATTAAAAGATTTATTGCGCCAGAGCGAAACGGTTATGAATAAAGGTGGAAGGTTGGTTATCATCTCTTACCATTCGCTGGAAGACAGGTTGGTGAAAAATTTTATACGCAGCGGAAACTTTGAAGGCATACCGCAGAAAAACATGTACGGACACGATCTGCGCCCATTTGAACCGGTAACAAAAAAGCCCATTGCCCCGGGCGAAGAAGAGATTTCATCGAACAGCAGGGCACGCAGCGCAAAATTGAGAATAGCAGAAAAGATATAAAATGAAGAACAGGTTAAAAACAGATATAGAGCAAGAAGTGAAACTGAAGGAGCCGGTTGTTGAAGCGCCTGCGCCGGAAGTTGAAACCGAGCCTGTTGCTAAAAAAAGCAACAAGGTTGGCCGTGCTGTTACCTCGGTAGTGAGTGGCCGTTTTCTTATTTCTGAATCAACGCTTAAGTATATGCCTTTCTTCTTTTTTCTCGCGTTCCTGGGTATGCTGTATATAGCCAACGGGTACTTCGCACAATCGAAAGACAGAGAACTTGATACACTGAACACACAGATAAAAGAACTGAACACACAATTCCAGATAGCGAAAGCAAAGCTGATGTATTTAAGCAAAGAATCGGAAGTGGCAAGGGCCACAGCGAATATGGGATTGAAGGAATCGGTAATACCGCCCGACAAAATTGTAATAGATAATAAACTGGCAAAGAAGTAAATGGAACCAAGAAAAGGCACATTACTCCGTACGTACCTCTTATATGCATTTATGTGCGTATTGGGTATTGTTATTACCGTACGGGTGGTGTCTATACAATATTTCCAGGGCAATAAATGGAAAATTGCTGCAGCTAATATGACGACATCATATTATACCATTGAGGCAATGCGTGGTAATATATATGCTGCCGATGGTAACCTGTTAGCAACATCATTACCATATTATGATATTGCAATGGATGTGAATACCGATTACTTAAGTGATGAGATTTTTAATTCTAAGATTGATTCACTGAGCAATTGTTTTGCGAAGTTGTTTAAGGATAAGTCAGCGGATGAATATTATAGAATATTGAAGAGTGCACGTTCATCGAATGATAGGTATGTGTTGTTACACAAAGCTGCTTCGTATGAGCAATTACAGAAAGTAAAACATTTCCCCTTACTGCGCCTGGGCAGGAACAAAGGTGGAATGATTGTAGAACAAAACTACAAACGCGAGTTGCCATTCCGCGATCTGGCTGAACGTACAATTGGCTATACCCGCGATAATATTAATGTAGGCCTTGAGGGTGCGTTTGATGAATACCTGAGAGGAGATAGCGGGCGTATATTAATGGAAAAGTTGGCAGGCGGAGTAAAAGTTCCTGTAAATAATAACGATGATGTGCAGCCGCAAAATGGACAAGACATTGTTTCTACTATAAATATTAATTACCAGGATGTTGCGGAAACATCGTTGCGTGAGCAACTTATAAAACACAATGCTGATCATGGTTGTGTAATATTAATGGAAGTAAAAACCGGAAGAGTGCTTGCTGCAGCTAACCTTGCGCGTAAAGATTCTACCGGTAAGTACGAGGAATCATACAACTATGCTTTGGGCGAAGCTGCTGAACCAGGTTCAACCTTTAAGCTCTCTTCATTGATAGTTGCCATGGAAGATGGTTATGTAACTAATTCTGATAGTGTTAACCTCGAAAATGGTACCCACCAGTACTATGACCGTGTAATGCACGATGCCGAACATGATGAAACAGGTTGGGTGAGCGTACAAAGGGCATTTGAAATGTCATCGAATGTAGGAATATCGAAGGAGATATTTAAATATTATGAACACCAGCCTAAAAAGTTTGTCGATGGCCTTTGCCGCCTGGGCTTGGATAAGCCATTGAGCTTAAGCATACCCGGTGAAGGAACACCTAAGATGCCAAACCCTTCTGATAAGAGTTGGAGTGGTGTGAGCCTTCCATGGCTGGCGATTGGCTATGGTGTAGAAGTTACTCCGTTACAAACCCTTAGTGTTTACAATGCTGTTGCCAATAATGGCATAATGGTAAAGCCAAGGTTTGTTGACGCTTTAATGAAAGATGGTAAAGTAGTGAGGACATTCCCTACACAAGTAGTTAATCCTGCAATCTGTTCTTCCACCACACTTAAAAAATTAAGGAAACTGCTTGAGGGTGTTGTATTGCGAGGCACTGCAAAGAATCTTAATAATACTGTTTATTCCATTGCAGGGAAGACGGGAACCGCGCAGATTGCCGGTAAAGGTAAGTATAAATCAGAGGGTAAGATAAATTACCAGGCATCATTTGTAGGCTATTTCCCTGCCAACAACCCTGAGTATTCATGTATAGTAATTATGAACTCTCCAAGCTCAGACGGGTATTATGGAAACATTACTGCAGGCCCAATCTTCAGGGAAATTGCAGATAAGGTGTATGCAAGCAGTATAAAGATAGACCCTGCTGTAAATGCAGTTGCAGGTAATGTAAAACACAATGCCCCTGCAGTAAAGAATGGTGATTTTAAAGATATAGACAATGTATTGCAGAGTATGAATATTGCTTTCCGGAGCTCAATTAAGAATGGCGGCTACGCAAATGTTGACCTGCAGGATTCTACTATACATATTACTTCGGACAATCCTCAAAGAATGCTGACACAGGGTATTATGCCCGATTTACATGGTATGAGTGCCGAAGATGCTGTGTACCTGTTAGAAAATAATCATTTGAAAGTTACAGTGAAAGGTATGGGTGCAGTTGCTGAGCAGTCACTCCCTGCCGGAACAAGATTTAATAAAGGACAAAAAATATTACTGCAGTTATCGTAATGAAGAAACTGAAAGACATATTATATAAGGTTGCGCTGGTAGAAGTTGCCGGTTCTACCGATGTGGCTGTTTCGGTGGTTCATTTCGATTCACGTAAAGTGGTGGATGGTACTTTGTTTGTAGCCATAAAAGGCACTTTAACTGACGGACATAAGTATATAGACCAGACCATTGAAAAAGGCGCTGTTGCAATATTGTGCGAAGATATGCCTGAAAAGAGGCACGATGGAATTACCTATGTAAAGGTAAAAGATTCATCTGCGGCGCTTGCCATTATTGCAGCCAACTATTACGATCATCCTTCTGCTAAGTTGAAGCTTGTTGGTATTACCGGAACAAATGGTAAGACAACAACCGCAACATTGCTGTTCAATTTATTCATAGGTTTAGGATATAAAGTAGGTTTACTTTCTACTGTAAGGAACCAGATAAATACCCAGCAATTTCCTGCTACGCATACAACCCCCGATTCATTAGAGCTTAACCGCGTATTAAATGAAATGGTGGCGGCAAGTTGCACGCATTGCTTCATGGAAGTAAGCTCTCATGCAATAGTGCAAAACAGGATTGCGGGAATAAGTTTTACTGGTGGAGTATTTACCAATATTACCCACGACCATCTCGATTTCCATAAAACATTCGATGCATATATAAAGGCTAAGAAGAAATTCTTTGATGAGTTGCCATCCACCGCATTTGCATTAGTAAATAAAGATGATGCCAATGGAATGGTGATGCTGCAAAATACAAAAGCATCAAAGAAAACATTTGCCTTGAAGAGTTCGGCAGATTTTAAATGCAAAGTGGTAGAAAACACTTTGGCAGGATTGGTGTTAACCATTGATGGAAGAGAACTCTGGACAAAATTGATAGGTGCATTTAATGCATACAACTTACTTGGAATATATGCTACTGCCGTATTGCTCGGCGAAGAAAAAGAAGAAGTATTGAAAGTATTGAGTGCGCTCGACCCGGTTGAAGGTCGTTTCCAGTATGCAAAATCACCAAATGGCACAATAGGTATTGTAGACTATGCACATACACCCGATGCACTTGAAAATGTGCTTTCTACTTTACAGGAAGTGCGCAGCGAAAATGAAAAAATTATAACTGTAGTTGGCTGCGGTGGTGACAGGGACAGAACCAAGCGCCCAGTAATGGCATCAATAGCTTGTGGTAAAAGTGATAAGGTGATTCTTACTTCTGATAACCCGCGTTCGGAAGAACCGGCCGAGATAATTCACGAAATGGAAAAGGGTGTAGATGTGCTGAGCAAGAAAAAAACCATTTCGATAGTGGACAGGAAGGAAGCTATAAAAGCCGCTTGCCAGATGGCACAGAAGGGAGACATTATTCTACTGGCGGGTAAGGGCCACGAAAAGTACCAGGAAATAAAAGGCGTAAAGCACCCATTTGACGATATGGAGATTTTATGTGAAACACTTAATCTATTTCAAAGCTAATGTTGTACTATCTATTCCATTTTTTAAGAGAGAAGTATAACCTGCCGGGCGCGAATGTGTTCAATTACATTACGTTCCGCGCAGCATTGGCTATTATTTTCTCGCTTATTATATCGGCAGTATTTGGCAAAAGGCTAATTGCTTTATTAAGGAAGAAACAAGTTGGCGAAACTGTTCGCGATTTAGGGTTACATGGTCAGAAGGAAAAGGAAGGCACTCCAACCATGGGAGGACTCATAATACTTTCTGCGATACTTATTCCGACATTATTATTTGCAAGGTTAGATAATGTGTATATCGTTCTCATGCTCATTACTACCGTATGGCTTGGTACTGTGGGCTTCCTCGATGATTACATAAAAGTATTCAAGAAAGATAAAAAGGGATTGAGCGGCAATTTCAAAATTATAGGTCAGGTTGGTATTGGTTTAATTGTGGCATGTGTAATGTATTTCAATAAACATGTTGTTATAAAAGAACAGATTGCTAAGACCCAGGAAACAGCTATGATAAACGGCCAGGAAGCAGGTATTACTGAGTTGCCTAAGTTTTCGCAAGAAGAAACAAGGTCGCTTAAGACTACTATACCATTTGTAAAAGACAACCAGTTCGATTACGCATGGCTTACATCCTGGATGGGTACACACGCTAAGAAACTGGCATGGATATTGTTTATTCCTATCATTATAATAATTGTGACAGCTGTATCGAACGGCGCTAATATAACAGATGGTATTGACGGCCTTGCCACAGGTACATCGGGTATTATAGGTGCCACACTTATGATACTGGCATACGTATCGGGTAACACATTCTTTGCCGGCTACCTGCACATTCTTTATATACCAAACTGTGGCGAGCTAGTAGTGTTCATGAGCGCGTTTGTGGGTGCCTGTGTCGGGTTCCTCTGGTATAACTCTTACCCTGCACAGGTATTTATGGGCGATACAGGTAGTCTTGCATTGGGCGGTATCATTGCCGTATTTGCTATTGCCATTCGTAAAGAACTTTTACTCCCGGTATTGTGCGGTGTGTTTGTTGTTGAAAATATTTCGGTGATGATGCAGGTGAGTTATTTCAAATACACCAAAAAGAAATATGGTGAAGGAAGGCGCATATTCTTAATGGCTCCGTTGCACCACCATTTCCAGAAGAAACATGTGCACGAAGCAAAAATAGTGTCGCGTTTTTGGATCATTGGAATTATGCTGGCCCTTATAACCATTGTAACACTCAAGTTGAGATAAGATGGAGAGCAGGAGAAAAATAGCCGTATTGGGTGCCGGAGAAAGCGGTGTGGGTGCAGCTATCCTTGCGCAAAAGAAGGGCATGGATGTATGGGTATCGGATAAAGGAAAGATAAAAGATAAATACTTAAGTGTATTACAGAATGAGAAAATTCCTTTTGAGCAACAACAACACAGTGAAGATAAAATATTGCAAGCCGACGAAGTGATAAAGAGCCCCGGTATACCAGAGAACGCGCCATTGGTTGTAAAACTGAAGGAGAAAGGCGTGCCTGTAATATCGGAAATAGAATTTGCAGCAAGATATACGGATGCTAAAATGGTTTGCATAACAGGCAGCAATGGCAAGACAACTACAACCATGCTTACCTACCACATATTTAAGAAAGCTGGATTGAATGTAGGCCTGGCAGGCAATGTGGGCAAGAGTTTTGCATTACAGGTAGCTACCGAGAAATACGATTACTATGTACTTGAATTGAGCAGTTTCCAGTTAGATGATATGTATAAGTTTAAAGCTGATGTTGCCATTCTGCTCAATATTACGCCTGACCATATGGACAGGTACGACCACAAAATGGAGAACTATACGAACTCCAAATTCAAGATTATTCAAAACCAGACTGAACTGGATTCATTTATTTATTGCCTCGACGACGAGGTTACAAAAACGGAAGTAAGCAAACGAAATATACCTGCAAAGAAGTATCCATTTTCAGTTAAAGAGCAGGTGCCCGAAGGCGCTTACAAATCAGGAGACGAAATTATTATAAACCTTAACCAAAATCCTTTATCTATGGCTGTACAAAGACTTTCGCTGTTTGGCACGCACAACGTGTATAACTCAATGGCAGCGGCTATTGCCGCGCGGGTGGTCGACATTCGCAAGGAAACCATCAGGGAAAGCCTCGCAGATTTTCAAAACATTGAACACCGCCTGGAGCATGTGGCTACCATTCATGGCGTTGAGTTTATCAATGATTCGAAAGCTACCAATATTAATTCTACCTGGTATGCGCTCGAAAGCGTAAACACTCCGATAGTGTGGATTGTTGGTGGTATTGATAAAGGCAATGATTACACCACATTGACCGAAATGGTAAAACAAAAAGTGAAAGCTATTGTTTGCCTTGGCAAGGATAACCGCAAAATTCTGAGCGCTTTCTCGGTGCTGGTGCCAACCATTATCGAAACATCTTCAGCTTCTGAAGCAGTAAGGAAAGCTTCTAAGCTTAGCCAGAGCGGCGATACAGTTTTGTTGTCACCGGCTTGTGCAAGTTTCGACCTATTCCAGAATTATGAAGACCGCGGTAACCAATTTAAAGACGCAGTAAGAGCATTGTAAGAGAAGAAAAAATGAAGTCAGTATTCAACCATATAAAAGGAGATAAAGTGATCTGGGTAATTGTATTGCTCTTATCAGTTGTGTCTATCCTTGTTGTATACAGCTCGGTAGAAACCCTTGCATACCGCAGTCATTCGGGCAATGCAAGTTATTTTCTTATCAAGCACCTAATCATTATCATGTTCGGGTTCATGCTTATTTATCTCACGAGTAATCTTAAGTACACCATTTTCTCACGCATATCGCAAATTGCACTTTATGTTTGCGTTCCACTCCTCCTGTTCACCCTGCTAAAAGGGGTGAACGAAGGTAATGCCACCCGCTGGTTACAGATCCCGGGTACAGGGCTCACCTTCCAGACTTCTGATTTTGCCAAGCTCGCGTTGCTCATATACGTAGCGCGTATGCTTGCCATTAAACAAAACCTATTGACTGATTTTAAAACCGGCTTCCTGCCGATCATTATACCTGTAATAGCAATTTGCGGATTAATATTCCCTTCCAACTTCTCTACCGCATTCCTGTTGTTCATTAATTGCATTTGCATCATGTTCATTGGTAAAGCCAAAATAACACACTTGCTTCTTACCATTGGTATAGCTATTGCCTTTGCAGGATTATTTATTCTCATCGTATTTAAGTTCCCGCATATCAATAACCGCGTTGCAACCTGGAAATCGCGTATTGAAAGTTTTGCAAAAGGTGACAAAGCAGATAACTACCAGGCCGACCAGGCAATGATTGCAATTGCTACAGGCGGCCCATTGGGTAAGGGCCCAGGCAACAGCACACAGAAAAACTTTTTGCCACAGGCTTCATCCGATTTTATCTTCTCCATTTTAGTGGAAGAATACGGAACAGTAATGGCGCTGTCGATAGTGTTTCTTTATCTCACATTCCTATACAGGGGAGTCAGAATTGCAACACGAAACCCGAAAACATTTGGCAGCTTGTTGGCCATAGGGCTCTCTTTGAATTTAGTGTTACAGGCATTGGTGAACATGTGTGTAGCTGTGCACATTATACCGGTAACAGGACAGCCGCTACCGTTGGTAAGTATGGGCGGAACATCGATATGGTTTACAAGCATTGCAGTAGGAATAATATTAAGTGTGAGTAAAGAAACGGAAAATGTAACAACTAACAATATTGTCGCGACAACTTAAAATAATAATAAGCGGAGGAGGCACCGGCGGGCATATATTTCCCGCAATAGCCATAGCCCGCGCATTGGAACTGATGAGACCGGGAACAGAAATATTATTTGTAGGAGCCAACGGAAGGATGGAGATGGAGAAGGTGCCTGCTGCCGGGTATAAGATCCAAGGGCTTGATATTGCAGGTATATCACGCAGCAATATGCTCAGGAATTTATCGTTGCCAATGAAGGTTATGAATAGCGTAAGTAAGGCAAAAGAAATCATTACCCAGTTTAAACCTGATGCTATTGTAGGTGTAGGCGGCTATGCCAGCGGCCCCACATTGTGGGCAGGCATCCGCAAACAAGTTCCTACGCTTGTACAGGAACAAAATTCATACCCGGGTGTAACGAATAAAATTTTATCGAGGTATGTAAAGAAGATATGTGTGGCTTACCCCGGAATGGAGAAGTATTTTCCTAAGGAGAAGATTATTGTAACGGGTAATCCTGTAAGACAAGATATTACTGAATTATACAGCAAGCGTAAAGAGGCCGCAGAATACTTTGAGTTGAATGGTTCTGGGTTCACAGTATTGGTAATTGGAGGCAGCTTAGGTGCACGCACAATTAATGAAAGCATTGCTGCTTCACTCAATTTGTTTGCACGAAGCAATATTCGCTTAGTGTGGCAGACTGGTAAACAGTATTATGCCCAAGCACAGGAATTGCAAAAGAAATATGCCAATATAAAAGTGTACGATTTTATATCGAAGATGGATTATGCATACGCTGTTGCCGATGCAGTAGTATCTCGCGCAGGTGCCATCTCTCTCTCCGAGTTATGTATTACTGGCTTGCCTTGCATTTTGGTGCCATCACCTAATGTATCGGAAGATCACCAGACAAAAAATGCGATGGTGCTTGTTAGTCACAATGCAGCCATGATGGTAAAAGACATAAGCGCGATAAGCGAACTGGGCAATGCGGTGGTAGGCTTATCGGTAGATAGTGGCTTAAGAGAAAGTTTGAGTAAGAATATAACAACACTGGCAATAAGAGATTCGGCGGCAAGAATAGCAAATGAAGTAATAAAGTTAACTGCATAAGATGAACGTGAAGGATTTGAAATATGTGTATTTGATAGGTATCGGTGGTATCGGTATGAGCGGCCTGGCACGTTATTTTAAATCGATGGGTAAAAAAGTGAGTGGCTATGATAAGACTCCTTCATCACTTACAGAAGAGATGGAGCAGGAAGGTATAAAGATTCACTTTAAAGATGATATGGCATTGGTGGATGATGAGATAAAGAATAACAGCAAAGATGCACTGATCATTTATACTCCCGCTGTACCTGATGAACATAGTGAACTGGCATACTTCCGCAGCCATAAATACGATTTGCATAAACGTGCCGGTGTATTGGGTTGGATAACACAAGGACACTATACTGTTGCAATTGCAGGTACACATGGTAAAACAACAACAACAACATTGGTAACACACATACTTAAATCTTCCAAGACCGATTGCATGGCATTCTTAGGCGGTGTGTCGAAGAATTATAATACCAATGTATTGCTCGATAATAATGTTTCAGAGAATACAGTGGTAGTAGTTGAAGCGGATGAATATGACCGTTCATTCCTTCACCTTAATCCGAACATTGCTATCATCACATCTATCGACCCTGACCATTTAGATATATATGATAATGCAGCAAACATGCAGGAATCGTATGCCATGTTCGCTAATAGAATTAGTGCCGATGGTTCGTTGGTTACCAAACAAAAGGTAAATGATGTAATTCATTACAGCGGTAAAACTTACACTTATTCACTTACTCAAAAAGCAGACTACTACGCTAAGAACATTACCATAAACGAAGGACATTATCAATATGACCTGGTTACTCCGCACGGAGAAATAAAAGATGTGAAACTTGGAATACCCGGCCTGCATAATATCGAAAACTCGGTTGCGGCTACGGCTGTAGCACAATTAATGAAAGTAAAGAACGAAGATATACGCACTGCATTAGGAACTTTTGAAGGTGTGCAACGCCGTTTCGATTACCAGATAATTTCTCCGAAACTTGTTTTCATTGATGACTATGCACACCACCCTGAAGAGCTCAGTGCATGTATAAGTTCGGTTAAGGCTATGTATCCGGGTAAAAAAATTACAGGCATATTCCAGCCACACCTTTATTCACGTACCCGCGATTTTGCAGATGGTTTTGCACGTAGCCTGGAATTATTGGATAAGGTTATCCTGCTCGATATATATCCTGCAAGAGAATTGCCTATTGAAGGAATTGATTCAAAGATGTTGTTGAGCAAAACACATGTTGAAAATAAGAAGCTCTGCACCAAAGAAGAATTGGTTGATGTGGTAACAAAAGATATGCCCGAGGTTTTGATAACGATGGGAGCGGGAGATATAGACAGGTTGGTGGAACCATTGAAAACGGCCCTGTTAAAAAAGATACAAGCATAATGTTTAAGAAGATATTATATATAACAGGTTGGGTGGTGCTCTTAGGCGGAGTATTGAGCTTGCTTGGCTTTGCCGAAGTGAAACGCAATACAACACCGTGCAAGAGCCTTGATATAAGAGTGATGCAGCACGACAGCGATTTCTTTATCACTCCGGGTGAGGTGCGCAAACTGATTGTTCAGCAGCAGGGAGATATTGTGGGCAAGACGATGGATAAGATAAATATATTGAAGATGGAGCAAATGCTTGTAGGTAATCCGTTTATTGCCGATGCACAGGTATATGCAACATTAGATGGAAACCTGGAAGTAAGGCTGACCCAGAAGAAACCGATTGTAAGAATTGAGAATAATGATGATGAGAGCTATTACATAGATTCTGCGGGAAGCATTGTGCCATTGTCGGATGATTACACACCTAAAGTATTAATTGTGAACGGGAATTTCAACGAGCCTTATAATATGTATAACACCCGCAATGTGAAACAAATGATACATGACACATCGGTTCATTCAATGCTGCCGGGTATATACAAGATGGCAACCTTCATTCGTAAAAATACGTTCTGGAACAGCCAGGTAACACAGGTATATGTAGATACTGCAAAAGATTTTTGCCTTGTGCCAAGGGTAGGCAACCAACGCATAATATTTGGAGACACAACTGATATGGAACAAAAATTTAACCGCCTGTGGGTGTTATACCACGACGGTTTAAGCGCAACCGGAAAATGGAACGACTACACAACAATTAACCTGAAATTCAACCATCAAATCGTATGCACAAAAAAATAAACATCTATGGAAAACAAATCTGACATCATTGTAGGCTTAGACATTGGTACAACCAAAATTGTATGCATTGTAGGCCGTAAGAACGAGCACAACAAAATCGACATCATGGGCGTCGGCAGGGCTGACTCTGTTGGTATTGCGCGGGGCGTGGTGCTTAATATAGACCAGACAGTCGCATCGATTGTGAAAGCTGTAAAAGAAGCTTCTGAGAAATCGGGAGTGGAAATAAAATATGTGAACGTAGGTATTGCGGGACAACATATAAAAAGCTTGCAGCACAGGGGTGTTAAAACCCGTGCCGACCTGGAAAAGGAAATCAACCAGAGCGATGTGGATTCTCTTATTGAGGATATGTACAGGCTGGTTATGCCTCCCGGCGAGGAGATCATTGAAGTGCTTCCGCAGGAATATATTGTGGACAACGAACAGGGAATTAAAAACCCTATCGGTATGGCAGGCGTTAGGCTTGAAGCTAACTTCCACATTATTACCGGGCAAATTGCTGCAGCACGCAACATTGAAAAGTGCGTAAAGAAAGCAGGGCTCGAAATGAGCAACCTGACCTTAGAAGCTCTTGCATCTTCTGATTCGGTATTAACCAGTGAAGAAAGAGAAGCAGGCGTGGTGCTTGTAGATATTGGCGGTGGCACGACAGACGTAGCCATCTTCCAGGATGATATCATCCGCCACACAGCAGTAATACCTTTTGGCGGTAATGTAATAACCGACGATATTAAGGAAGGTTGCCAGATCATCCGCTTACAGGCTGAGCAATTGAAAGTGAAGTTCGGTTCAGCAATTCCAACTGAAGCACAGGAGAACGAGATTGTTGTAATACCCGGCTTAAAGGGCAGGCAAAACAAAGAAATTTCGGTACGCAATCTTTCATGCATCATTAATGCACGTATGGAAGAGATACTGGAACACGTTTACTACGAGATAAAAAACTCGGGCTTCGAAAAGAAATTGATTGCAGGTATAGTAGTAACCGGTGGCGGCGCAAACCTTAAACACCTTCCGCAACTGGTGGAATATGTAACAGGAATGGATACACGTATCGGCCATCCGAACGAACACCTTGCACCGGGAGTATTCGACCTTAGCCATCCATTATATGCTACCAGCGTTGGATTGGTGATGAAAGGCTTCGAAGAAATTGAGAAAGAAACCTACACCGAAACCGAGCAGAATGTTATTAAGCAACCTGAAATTGTTCAGCATTCGAAGCAAAAGAAAAAAGGCGGCTTTATGGAAAGGATTTTCAGCGGGGCTACCAAGTTCTTCGATGAAGATGTAGAAGGAGAAAAAAAGTAATTCAATAATTAATTCAAAACAGGAAACACGATAAACCAAATAATAACCTTAAAACACAACCAGCTATGATTAACTTCGATTTACCAAAGGACCAATCCTCTATCATTAAAGTGATAGGTGTAGGAGGGGGAGGCAGCAATGCCGTAAACCACATGTTTCGCCAGGGAATAAAGGGCGTAGATTTTGTGGTGTGCAACACCGATCAACAAGCACTCGACATCAGTCCTGTGCCAATTAAAGTAGCGTTAGGCTCAGGCTTAACTGAAGGCAGGGGAGCAGGCTCACTACCCGAAGTGGGAAGGAAAGCCAGCATGGAGAGCATGGAAGAGATAAAGAAAATTTTAGGCAATAATACCAAGATGGTATTTATTACCGCAGGCCTCGGCGGCGGAACCGGAACAGGTGGCGCACCAGTAATTGCACAGGTAGCCAAAGAAATGGGCATACTTACTGTAGCCATTGTTACCGTACCGTTCGCGTTTGAGGGTAAGAAAAGAAAATTACAGGCAGAAGAAGGCTTGAAAGAACTCCGCCAGCATGTAGATACCATCCTCATCATCAACAACGATAAGTTGCGTGATATGTATGGTAACCTGAAACTGGGAGAAGCTTTCGCGCATGCCGATAATATATTGAACATTGCAGCCAAGAGCATTGCAGAGATCATTACCGTTACATTGCATGTTAACTTAGACTTTGCCGATGTGCAGACTGTTATGAAAGACAGCGGCGTGGCAATTATGGGTTCATCATCGGCCGAAGGTGATAACAGGGCATTACGCGCAGTTGAAATGGCTCTTGCTTCACCATTACTGAATGATAATAACATACGCGGTGCACGTTATGTATTGCTCAACATTACATGCGGTACTGATGATATTACCATGGACGAACTCGGTGATATTACTGACTACCTGCAAGAGGCAGCCGGACAAACCGCCGACATTATTAAAGGTTATGGTATTGATGAAACACTGGGCAACAAGGTTAATGTTACACTTATTGCAACCGGCTTCAGCGCTAACCCGGTGGTTACATTTGCTGAGAAGAAAGCAGAGAAGATCATCCGCCGTTTGGATGAAGTGGCACACAGCCACCCAATGGTTTCTGCCGCACCTCCTGCTGCTCCAAAGTTGTTCCTGAATTTAAATGAGGAAGTTAAGCCTGCTGCAGAAGTAAAACCTTTAGTGAGTGAAACACCTAAGACGGAAACAAAGGTTGAAACCAACGAGCCATTTATAAAGGCGAGTGAAACAACAACCAACGAAAATTACAACATTGAATTTGAGATAGTGAATAAGACAACTGAAAATCCGGTTGCACAAACACCTCCTCCAATTCCTGTTGCATCGGTTCCTCCGCTTAGCGCGCCTCCTGTAATGCCAACAGTAATGCATGAGCCGCCACAAGAAGAAAGAGTGGATATGAGTGATCCTATCTTCAGTGAAGAACAAAGGAAGAAAGCCCAGGAAAGGATTGAGAAGCTGAAACAATTAAGCTACAAGCTCAAAACTCCGGGTGCACTTACTGATATGGAAAATGAACCTGCATATAAAAGAAGGAATGTGGATTTAGGAGAAACCCCGCATTCTTCAGAGTCTAATGTGTCAAGATTTACGCTTTCGGAAGGAGAGGATAAGAAAGGCGAGTTGCGCCAGAACAACTCTTTTCTGCATGATAATGTCGACTGAGGTGGAGTTATACATTTAAGGTTAATATCGGGTTAATACGGCCGGCACCTTTGGTTGGGTGCCGGTTTTTTTGTGCCCACCAATCCCCTAAGCGGGGCACAAAGCACTAAAATGTTTTATTGTACAACCAGCTTGCCACTCGAAATTAGTTCACCCTTTCCGGAAACTAATCTGTATAGATAAACCCCTGCTGGCTGGCTTAAATTAATTGTCAATTGTGAGTTGTCAATTATTAATTGCGAATGCACTTCCTGTCCAAGTACATTATAAACCTCTAATGCTGTTTTTTGAGTCATTCCTTTTAATTGAAATGTAAAAATTCCATTTGAAGGGTTGGGGTAAACGGCTACATTGTTATTTTGATAAAGTTCATTAATACCTGTTACCGCAATGGTTAATATTCGTGCTTTTGTATTATTGTCTGCTATATATACGTTGTTCATATTATCAACGGCAATGCCCCAAAGGCTATCCATCTGAGCATTAAGTGCAGGGCCTCCGTCTCCACTATAACCCCATGCTCCGCCTCCAATTGTCACTATTGTATCGTTAGTGTATACCTTACGGATGCGTTGGTTTTCAGAATCGGCAATATATAAATTACCGGCAGCGTCTGTCGCTACCCCTGAAGGCCATGATATTTGGGCAACACTTGCAGGGCCTCCGTCGCCACTGAAGCCGTAATTTCCATTACCGGCAAATGTGTTAATAATACCCTTTGTATCTACTTTACGTATCGTATAGTTTAATGCATCGGCAATATATATGTTACCGACCTTATCAACTGTTACTGCTTTTGGGAAATTCATTTGGGCTGCTGTAGCCGGACCTCCATTCCCGCTATAGCCGGCAGTCCCATTTCCCGCTATTGTGGTTATGATACCCTTTGTGTCAATTTTGCGAACACATGAATTACTGACGTCCGCTACATATATATTGCCTGCTGCATCAGTACATATTCCTTCGGGAGCATTTAATTCAGCAGCTGTAGCCTGCCCTCCGTTTCCTGTGTAGCCTGCAATCCCATTTCCTGCAAATGTGGTAATGATACCATATTTGTCTATTATCCTTACCCGATTGCCATCAGTAATATATATATTGCCCGAATTATCTATTGTTATTCCTGATGGCCCATTAACCTCCGCAGCGGTTGCCGGGCCTCCGTTTCCACTAAATCCATTTATTCCATTACCAGCAACAGTAGTTATTATGCCTGCTGCATCAATTTTTCTAACTCGATTGTTGTTCCAATCTGTAATGTATACGTTACCAGTATTATCTACTGCTATAAAACCGGGAGTTATTCCGGCAGCAGTGGCGGGGCCTCCATCTCCACTGTAATTCCAACTGAAATTACCCGCAAAGGCATTTATATTATACGTTTGAGCGTATGAGGTGATAGATGCTGAAATAGCCAACAGGCCGGTAATAAAGATTTTGTTTTTCATGGTGAATGGTTTAATAGTTAAATATAAGCAATTTTATAAAAATGCTTTTAACAACTGTTACGTAAGTTTATCACCTTTGGTTGGGTCCGGGGTTTTATTACCCTGCGTAATCGCTCAAATAAGAATAGTGATCAGTAAGCTTGCCATCTTTACAAATGGTAGCGCGTTCAATAAGGCCTGCTTTATCTTCCCCAAATATTGAAGGTATGGCCCTGTCAATAAGTTCCCTTCCAAAATCTTCCGATGATTCGCGTGGTAATTCGCAAGGCAGGTTATCGACTGCCATAATGGTTACTGATGTTTTACTGAAAGGAATGTCTATCTGCTCAGTAAGCGGGTTGTAGCCGTAAAAAGGCTCAGCTATAGAGCTTGCTTTAAGTGTGCTGGGCACTGACCCGTTAATATCGCAGGTAATATCAGCTATTTCGCTGATGTGGAAATCGGGCAACTTCATTTGGTCCTTGGTAAAAAGCACTGGGGCATGTACATCCCAAAAGTGAGCCGTGATTAACAGGTCACACTCTTTAGTATAAGCTAAAAAGGTAGAAACATATTTCTCGGGGTGAGAATAGAAATCCTTGGAGTTCCATGATGAAC
>Ga0206875_1014_pt1 | contig 59115 bp, 56 predicted proteins | sample Alteio_BWOrgCont_9_FD_152616 | JGI IMG/M metagenome (GOLD analysis project Ga0206875, IMG submission 152616) | Enriched cells from forest soil in Barre Woods Harvard Forest LTER site, Petersham, Massachusetts, United States -... | ecosystem: Environmental > Terrestrial > Soil > Temperate forest > O... | reverse complement strand
CATTAAAATTGGCCAGCAAAAAGGCAAAGGCAAAGGTGATGCTGTTAGGGTTGGATTTGATATGGCAACTTGCGATATATTAATGATACTGGATGCCGACCTCACTGTGCCACCTGAGGACTTAGTAAAATTTTATGATGCCATGGCTGAAGGGAAAGGCGATTTCATAAATGGTTCACGCTTAGTTTACCCTATGGATAAAGAGGCTATGCGCTTTTTGAATTTATTGGGTAATAAGTTTTTCAGTTTAACTTTTTCGTGGTTGCTCGACAGGCCTTTTAAAGATACTTTGTGCGGTACAAAAGTTATTTTCAGGGATGATTATGACCGCTTGAAACGAAACCGTACCTTCTTTGGCGAATTTGACCCTTTTGGTGATTACGACCTGCTTTTTGGAGCTTATAAGCTTAATCTTAAAATGGTTGAAGTACCTATCCGGTATAAGGAACGGACCTATGGCACTACCAATATATCGCGTTTTAAACATGGCTTTTTATTATTGCGCATGTGCGCTTTTGCCGCCCGCAAAATAAAGTTTATCTAGGCCCATGGCAAAGACCAAAACATCTTTCTTCTGCCAGAATTGTGGCGCCCAATCAGCCAAGTGGATTGGTAAATGCCCCAATTGTAATGAGTGGAACACTTATGTCGAGGAAGTAATTCAAAAAGAACAATCACACAGCAAGCAGGCCTATTCCATTACTTCCGATAAACCGCACCTTATTTCAGATATAGTACCGGGTAATACGCTTCGCTTTCCATTGCCAGATAAAGAGTTGAACAGAGTATTAGGGGGTGGATTGGTACAAGGCTCACTGGTATTATTTGGTGGCGAACCGGGAATTGGGAAATCTACTTTACTCCTACAGATAGCCCTATCGGCCAGTGATTTAAAAGTACTTTATGTATCGGGTGAAGAAAGCCAGGAACAATTGCGCATGCGTGCTGAAAGGATTGGTATTAATAATAAGAACTGTTATATATTAACAGAGACTACTATACAGAATATATTCCAACAACTGGAACAGATACAACCACAATTGTTAGTTATAGATTCTATACAAACATTATATACTAACCTGATTGATTCTGCTCCGGGCAGCATATCTCAAATACGCCAGTGTACTGCTGACCTGATGCGATATGCAAAAACAACCCAGGTACCTGTTTTTATCATTGGTCATATTACAAAAGATGGTTCTATTGCAGGGCCGAAGGTATTGGAGCATATGGTTGACACAGTGTTGCAGTTTGAGGGAGATACACACCATATATACAGGTTATTACGCACTACTAAAAACCGTTTTGGTTCAACCAATGAACTGGGTATTTATGAAATGACGGGCACAGGCCTGCGCGAAGTAAGCAACCCTTCGGAAGTACTCATTACTGCCCGCGAAGAACCTGTAAGTGGAGTAGCTATTGCCGCCATTACCGAAGGTGTAAGGCCATTGATGATAGAAACCCAGGCATTGGTTAGTACTGCGGCTTACGGTACTCCGCAACGTTCATCAACCGGATATGATCTACGTCGCCTTTCCATGCTATTAGCGGTTTTAGAAAAGCGCTGTGGCTTCAGGCTTGGTTCAAAAGATGTGTTTTTGAATATTGCAGGTGGTATTAAGGTAGAAGATCCGGCAACAGACCTTGCAATCGTAACTGCCATTCTATCATCAGGCGAAGAAGTACCTATATCACCACGTTATTGCTTTGCGGGTGAAATTGGCCTTTCCGGCGAAATACGGCCCGTTAACCGCATTGATCAGCGAATTTCAGAGGCTGAGAAAATGGGTTTTGAGCAGATATTTATTTCTAAATACAACAAAAAAGAAATACCCAAAACCAGCCACATTAAAGTTCAAACGGTGGGCAAAATGGAAGAATTTTTCAGCAAACTGTTCGGTTAAATAATAGCCCTTAATAGTATATGGATTAACTTTGCAATCTATATATGGACTACATAAAACATATTGCCCCATATTTCCGTTTTCCAACAACTGAGTATTGGATTACCGCTTTACTTTTCTTGTGCATCCTGTTATTTGCATGGGTTAAAGCGGCTTATCCTAAGAAAGTCTCATTACTTTTTCGTGAAGTTTTTACTGCTAACTTGCCTGAGGACGATAGCGGCATAAATCCCGCATCAATTGGCATGTTTGTTATCTTCATCTGTACTTCAGTGTTACTTGCCATGCATTTGATGCAGCTCAAAAACCTGAACCTGTTTCACAATGCCGGCAAGGAGTTTGCCTCACTGGCGCTGGTTTTATTCCTTATATATATTGGCAAAACCCTTATTATACTTTTTACAGGTTTTGTATTCGATCAACAGGAAAGGGCCTGGGAATACCTGTCGGAAATATATGTATTTGCCCATTTTTTAGGCATGGTATTATTGCCTGTGGCATTGCTTGTTACCTATGCCCCTGAAATAAGCGGCCCTAAGGTCTTAGAAGCTATTTTTATAGGCATTGGAGGGTTGTTTGTTTATCGCACGATAAAAATGTTTATCTTAATGACAAACAAAGGCTTAAGTATGATGTATTTATTTTTGTATATTTGCGCCCTTGAAATTTTACCTTTTGCTCTGTTATATAAATACGCGAACATGAGTCTAGGCATATAAGGTAAATAGAACCCACAAGAAATGAAGATAAAAAAAATACTCATATCGCAACCCCGCCCCGAAATTGAACGTTCCCCCTATTTTGAAATAGCAAGGAACTTTAACGTGGAGGTTGATTTCAGGCCATTTATACAAATTGAAGGTGTACCCGCTAAAGAATTTCGTAAGCAACGCATTGATGTATTGTCTTATAACGCGGTTATAATGACCAGCAAAAATGCGGTAGACAACTACTTCAGGATATGTAATGAAATGCGCATTATTGTTCCTGAAACAATGAAATATTTCTGTATTTCAGAAGCTACTGCTTATTACCTGCAGAAGTATATACAGTTCAGAAAACGTAAAATATTTTTCAGCAATTTCTCTTTTGCCGACTTAGTTGAGATAATCAAGAAAAAGCATAAAGAAGAAAAGTTTTTATTGCCCTGCACTGATGTGCCTAATGACGAATACACTGATTTGCTTGACAGAGAAGGTATACGTTATGTAAAAGCGCCTTTGTATAAAGCGGTTTACAGTAACCTTACCGATATTAATATGTCGCAATATGATATGTTGGTATTGTTCAGTTCGGCAGGTATAACATCTTTATTAAATAATTTCCCTGACTTTAAGCAACATCATACCCTTATAGCTGCTTTTGGAGAACAAACAGCTAAAGCGGTAATACATGCAGGCCTTAAATTACATATTCATGCCCCGCAGCCACAAGCCCCTTCAATGGCAATGGCATTGGAACAGTTTTTAAAAGGTGAGCAGAAAGGAAAACAATGGGAACCTGCCAGTCTTTCAATACAGAATATTGAGGACATGACTCCCGAAAAGAAAATGCCACCGAAACGAAATGTTCGTTCAGTTGCCAAGCCTAAAGCGGCACCTGTTGCAGCAGTTATTGAAAAGAAAGTTATTGCTGCTAAGCCTGCTGCTAAAGCAATTGTTAAGGATAAGCCAAAACCGGCTGCAAAAAAAGTTAAGCCTGCTACTAAAAAGGTAACTAAGCCAGTTGCTAAGAAGGTAAGTAAACCTGTTGCAAAAAAAGTAAGCAAGCCAAAACCTTCAGCTAAAAAACCTGCTCCAAAAAAGGTAGCAAAGGTGGTAAAAACTAAAAAGCCTCTTGCAAAAAAAGCCAAGGCCCCTGCAAAGAAAAAGGCGAAGCCTGCAAAACGTAAAAGATAGTTTACCCTCTTTATTATGGTAACTAAGCCACGCAGACAAACCCTGCGAAAAAACGAGCATCTTTACGAAAAGAAAGCTATTGAAACCTTATTTGAGACTGGGAAAACAGTCAGTTTATCACCCGTACGTTTACTTTGGAATGTTTATGAAGGAGCATCGGAACTGCCTGTAAAAGTGGCATTTACCGTCCCACGTCGCAGTTTTAAAAAAGCTGTTGACCGCAACCTGCTTAAAAGAAGGATGCGCGAAGCTTATAGGAAGAATAAGTATATACTATACGGTGCTGCTGAAACAGCAATGAAACATTATCACCTTATGTTCGTTTATACTGCTAAAGACAAGGCCTTATACGCCGAAATTGAATCTAAAATAGTGCTAACTTTACAACGCATAGCAGATAAAACCAATGGCAAGTAAGTTTTTAATATTGCTTATTCGATTTTACCAGGGAGCCATATCTCCCTGGCTTATGCCAGCCTGTCGGTTTACCCCTACCTGTTCACAATATAGTATTGAAGCCTTAAAAAAATACGGAGCATTTAAAGGAGGATATTTATCAGTGAAGCGTTTTTTGTCTTGTCAGCCATTCAGCCATAAACACGGGTACGACCCTGTACCTTAATAACATACTATAATTATGATCTCACAATTTTTAAAAAAGGCAAAGAAATTTCGTCTTCTATTGGTGGTTTTAGCCATAGGAACCTACGCCTTTCTTTCATATAGCTTCACGGACAATTATTTTGAAATTTCAAAGAGCCTTGATATTTATTCTACCACCTTAAAGGAGCTAGATCTGTATTATGTAGATAGCATAAATCCAGGTGAATTGGTAAAGACAAGTATTGACGCCATGCTCGCTACCCTTGACCCATATACAGATTATATACCCGAATCGGAAATTGAAGATTACAGATTTATGACTACGGGAGAATATGGAGGCATCGGTGCTATAGTACAACGCGATAGTAACGGAATTGAAATTGCAGAACCCTATCTTGGCTCACCTGCATCTAAAGCCGGGCTTAATGCAGGCGACAGAATTATGAGCATCGACGGTATTTCTACAGAAGGAAAAAACACTGATGATGTTGGCAAACTTTTAAAAGGTCAGGCAGGTACAACGGTTAAACTTATGATACTTCACCCGAATGAAACTACACAAGTAGAGAAAATTATTACCCGTGAAGACATTAAAGTAAGTAATGTACCTTATTATGGAATGGTATCGGATGATATTGGTTATATAAAACTTACAGAATTTACCCAGGAGGCAAGCAACCATGTGAGAGATGCGTTGGTTGAATTAAAAAAGAACCACCATTTAAAAGGAGTAATACTCGATTTAAGAAACAACCCTGGTGGCTTACTTAATGAAGCAGTTAAAATCGTAAATATATTTGAACCCAAAGGGCAATTGGTGGTTAATACACGCGGCCGTAGTAAAGAATGGAACCGCCCCGATTTTACTAATGGAGACCCTGTTGATACTAATATTCGTGTTGCAGTAGTGGTTAACGGTGGTTCTGCTTCAGCATCTGAAATTGTAACAGGCACTATACAAGATCTGGACAGGGGTGTTGTAATAGGAACGCGCACATTCGGTAAAGGGCTGGTGCAGCAAACCCATCCGCTTAGCTACAATTCTCAACTTAAGTTTACTATAGCCAAATACTATACCCCCAGTGGAAGATGTATACAGGCACTCGACTATAGCCACCGCAGCGCCGATGGTACCGTAAATAAAGTACCTGATTCGCTTAAATCTGCATTCAGGACAAAGCACGGCCGTGTTGTTTATGATGGCGGTGGTATTGCACCCGATATTAACATGGAACAATCTAAGATCAGTCCGGTTACTATTAACCTGGAAACGCAGTTCTTTATTTTCAACTATGCCACCTTATACAGAATAAACCATACTTCTATAGCTGCTGCAGATAGTTTTTCCCTAAGTGACGCAGAGTATAACAAGTTTGTAGAATTTGTAAAGGCTCATAATTTTAAATACAGTACCAAGAGCGATGCCTTATTGAAAGAATTAAAAGAAGCTACCGAGAATGAAAAATATGAGGGAGACCTTAAAGCTTCGTACGATAAGATTGAAAAGGACATGGATGAAGCCAAGAAAAATGATTTAATTAAATATAAAGCTGAAATAAAACTCAGGCTGGAAGAAGAAATAGCTTCGCGCTATTATTACCAAAAGGGACGGATACAAACCAGTCTGAAAAATGACGAGCAAGTAAAAAAGGGCATACAAATGCTTAATAATACAGCGGTATACGACTCTGTACTTATAACTATTGCTCCGTCAAAACACCCGTTTCTTAATCCCGCACTAAAAACCTGGCCATCTTCAAATCAAGGTAAATAGGTTAACCATTCGTCATTAAAAGTGTACGTTTAGGTTAATTAATCTTAAAGTGAAAAAAAAAGCCACTAAAAACTTGGAAAAGGCTTTTATAATTATTAAGTTAGCTTTATAAAATTGGACCCGCATGTTTGAGTTAAGCAAAAAAATATTAGAAAGAGTCAGTTTCGATAGGGTGTTATTCCGTAAAGAACTGATGAAAGCCATTCACTGGCTTAAACCCGACGAGAAATTATTATTACAGGTTTGGTGCCTGTCTACTTTTGGCCACATGTATAAAGATGTTATTCTTGATGTGTTCCGTGGCGTAGCTAAGATGTAACAAAGGCCAGGTTTCTCTTTATTCCTTCGTATCCCGCACGCTTTAATGGCGAGCCTGCAAAAGTCTTTTTGAAAACCTCTTCGGTTATTTCTTCCCAGTCTTTTTTACTCATTTCCAGTAAAGCAGGATTTGCTTTAAGTTTTTGTTCTGTGTGAGGATGTGAGAACCTGTTCCATGGGCATACATCCTGGCAAACATCACAGCCAAACATCCAGTCATCCATTTTGCCTTTCATTTCAATAGGTATGGCTTCTTCCAACTCAATGGTAAAATACGAAATACACTTACTGCCATCGACCACATTAGGTCCTACTATTGCTTGCGTCGGGCATGCATCTATACAACGAGTACAAGAGCCGCAGTAATCTTTTATCGGTCCGTCATATTCCAGTTCAATATCAATAATTAATTCAGCCAGAAAAAAGAATGAGCCACTACCCGGGCGAATAAGTTGTGCATTTTTGCCTATCCAGCCCAAGCCGCTTTTAGCTGCCCATGCACGTTCCAGCACAGGGGCCGAATCTACAAATGCCCTGCCGTTTATTTCTCCAACATGTTCCCGAATATTTGCCAACAACTCTTTCAGCTTATCTTTTATCACATAATGGTAATCTTTGCCGTACGCATACTTCGATATTTTAGGTGCACTTTCATTTTGCTTCTCTTCAGGAAAATAATTCAGCATTAAAGAAATTACTGATTTGGCCCCGGGGACTAACAAACGAGGATCAAGGCGCATGTCATGGTAATTGGCCATATAATCCATCTGACCCTGCATGTTCTGGTGCAGCCATTTGTCAAACCTTGGCGCTTCTTCTTCTAAAAATTCTGCTTTTGAAAAACCACAATACTCAAATCCCAGTCGTTTGGCTTCCTGCTTTATAAAAGCCGAATAGCTCTCCGTATTCATTTAGAATAATCTGTTGGGTGTATTATGCCTGATCTTTTTAAGGTGCTTGTATGTTTTGTCGGTAGCTTCTCTGCCACGGGGTGTACGGGCCAAATAACCCTCTTGTATCAGGAAGGGCTCATAAACTTCTTCTATAGTTCCTGCTTGTTCGCCAACTGCTATGGCAATGGTAGATATACCTACAGGGCCACCCTTAAACTTATCTATAATGGCAGTTAAAATGCGATTATCCATTTCATCAAGGCCATTCTCATCTACATTTAATGCCTTTAGTGCATATTGAGTAACAGCTAAATCTATGCCCTGATCTTTTATCTGAGCAAAATCACGTACCCTGCGTAACAACGAATTTGCAATACGTGGCGTACCACGGCTACGACGGGCAATTTCGTGCGATGCTTCAGGAGTAATAGAAATATTTAAAATATCTGAAGACCGTTCTATAATTTTCTGAAGTAAATCTGATGTATAGTAATCGAGCCTGAAATTGATACCAAAACGCGCCCTTAAGGGAGAAGTAAGCAAGCCCGACCGGGTTGTAGCGCCAATAAGGGTAAAGGGGTTCAGCTTTAATTGTACACTGCGCGCATTGGGGCCGGAATCGATCATAATATCTATACGGTAGTCTTCCATGGCTGAGTATAAATACTCTTCCACTACAGGGCTGAGGCGATGTATTTCGTCAATAAACAATACATCGTACATACCAAGGTTAGTAAGCAAGCCTGCCAGATCACCCGGCTTTTCAAGTACCGGGCCCGAGGTAATACGAATGTTCACATCCAGTTCCGCTGCTATAATATTGGCAAGTGTAGTCTTTCCTAATCCCGGAGGGCCATGCAACAGAACATGGTCAAGGGCTTCCTGTCTTTGTTTGGTTGCCTGCACAAAAATGCGGAGGTTCTCAACCACCTTTTCCTGGCCCGAGAAATCAGCAAACTCTTTCGGGCGAAGTACTTTTTCAACTTCTTTTTCGGCCGAGCTTAAATGTTCGCTTTCCGCGTCCAGGTTTTCGTTCATGTGCAATTTTGTGAATAAGCAAAAGTATTAAATTAATTCGGCTTTGACTAAGGAGCTTCTATGATTTTAGCGAGTTTGGTGCGTGGAAAAATAGCTGCATATAATTCGAATGGAGATATGAGCACGCCATAAGAATAGGTGGGAGAATTAAAATTTTGTTCAATGGCAGGGTTATTAATTATCATTAGCCGGTAGCCGACCTGTGTGTATAGTCCCAGCCATTTAAAAAAGTTGTAATCGAGTTCAATGCTTGGTTCATAAGGAATTACAGTATATGATGACTCTGTAGTAGCAACCCCCTTATAATTATACTGATAACTCGAACTGCCCAAGCCAAATGAAATTGGTGTCAGGTAAAGCTTCCAATGCTTACTAAGGCTCATTATATATTGTACATAATAAGAGAAATAGACAAAATTCAATTGCTCATTAATGGTATCCGATCCAATTATCTTTTTCTTGTTTATAATACTGTTAAGTGCATTAAAGCCCCCGCCAATGGTTAGTTTTTTACCTAAAGTTACACCTACCGAATAGCCAAAAATATAAGCAGTGTAATTGGTTATAAAAGAATTGCGGGAGGTAAAGCTGAATGAGAATGAGCCCTTGCGGTCAATGACATTTTGTATAGTGTCAATAAACTGGGCCCTGGCAAATAGGCCCAAACAACAGAATAAAACAATGATAAAAAACTTCTTCATATACTCTTGTCAAAGGTATGGGTTTTCAGAAGAGAATTGTTGCCATTTTATCAGGAAGTTTTCACAGAGTTCCCCGAATATTTCTTTTGCGGAAAAGTGAAGCTGAGTGAAATATATAAAGTGTTTTGTAATGGGTTTTGTTGTGAAACAGATAGCAGGTAGGCAGCATCTATATGTAAACTTGTCAAGGTAAACCCTACACCCAAAGTATAAAATTCTCTTCCGCCTTTAGTAGGGTTCTCATAAAAATAACCTGCACGGGCAGCAAATTGATTGTTGTAATTATATTCCATGCCAAATGACCATGTAATTTCATGCCATTGTTCCGATGCGCCACCAGGAGCATCATAAAATGACTGTATCATACCCTGCACTGGTGTAACATTAGGGTTCATACCGGCAAGAATTACGGGATTATTATTAATACCAGTTGAAGTTTGTGCATATACAGGCGGAGTAGGAACGAGCAATTTATTCGCATCTTCCATTATTGTTACTTTATTTTCTTTATTCAAATTAATTGCCTGGGCTGCACCTATCCTTAAATTAGTTGGAAGAAATGAAGCATCACCTGGGTTATTATAATTTATTTGGGGACCCATATTTGAAATACAAACACCTTCAGAAGCCATACTTGGCATTCCCAGGATATTTATTTCATCGTGTGTATGATAGGCCGAAACATCAACACTTATATCTTTCCCCGCATGTGAATATTGTCCCTGTACAGTTGATGAACCATTTAAATTTGAATAAATATACCGCCCTGTAAAGCCTGCCGACCAATTATCGGATAATTTGCCGGAATAGCATAGGTCTATTGCATATTCTTTGGGGTTGTAATTGCCTATAATAACCCCGTTATTATTATTAAATTGAATATTTTCATATGAGAAATAACGCAAAGATGCTCCAATAGTTTGATGGTTACTTATCTTGAAAAATGCTGAAATATCACTAAAATTAATATCGGGTACCAGTTGCCTTAGCCATGGAGTATAAGATACTGAGAATCCAAACGTATCTTTTACAAAAGCCAATTTGGCAGGGTTCCAATAAACAGAATTTATGTCAGGCTCGGAGGCAACTCCCGCATCTCCTAATCCTGCTGAATGGGCGTCGGGGGGAATAAGTAGAAATAACGGAGCAGCGTATGGCAAGTTTATATTGCTTGCTATTTGTTGCCCTAAAATATTATGGTTTTGAGCATTACAATAACTTATAGATAGCAACAATAGAACACCGATTGAATTAAATCTTTTCTTGAATGATACTGGCACGTTGATTGTGATTGGTAAGCATAATAACGACTCCCAACCAACTTTATTGCCTTAGTCCGAATGCTTTACACCGCCAATACCGTCGCTTTCGCTCTGCATAATCTTGGCAGGACCATGATATGTTACTCCGCCCACACCCGATGATTGCACATATATTTCTTTTACTGCATACACACTGGCAGAGCCAACTCCATTTACATCAACATGCAATACATCCACAATAAAATTATCACACTCAAGGGTGCCTACTCCGTTATCGGCTATTTCGGCATACGTTGCTTTACCCGCTAGTTTCATTTTGCCCACACCATCTTCAGAACCTCTTACAGTATCGGCGTTTAACAGTAGTGATAATTTACCAACTCCTTCTGAAGAAAAATCAAGACTCTTTAGTTTTAAGGTATCGGTGCATTTGGTTTCTCCAACCGAAGCAATTTCCATTGACGTAATATTGGTAAGGGTAATATAAATATCGGTCTTTATACTCCAATTGCTTGTATGAGTACCCGATGAATCATGTATAGATAATGTATCACCTTCATTGCTTATCACCAAATTCTTAGGATAATATCCTTTTACTACTACACTTTCTTTACTTCCCTGGCTAAGGTAAACATTAAACACCCCATCAGCGTGAATAGCTTTAAATGATTTTACATCAATGGTTTTACCTTCAGCAGGCAGTTTATCACCTTTTGATGAGGCATCGCTAATAACACAGCCAACCAGGATAAGGGCAGCTAAATAGATGATCTTCTTCATAGTTTTAGGTTTCATGATATGTGATTTTGTCGTAAGACGAACAACCACCACATTTTGTTACAATTTATTTTGAGTTAGCTAATAATAGTTTCCAGGCATCCTCAATTTTGCCATTATCTAAAAGTTGTTTTGCAGCCTTGTGCAGGCTCTCTTCATCGCTGAATTTTTCAGAAGAAACATAACCTTGCATATCAGGCAGGACTGTTATGCTGGCTAATTGCCCCAGGTTATTGCCCGTTAACACCTTACTGGCTTTTATACTTAAGGGCATAGAATCTATGCCTATGCCAAGGTGATGCCCCGGCTGTACCACTTCAAACAATGCACTACCGCTTGCCCTGCAGTACCAGTTACCCATCATACGGCCCACCAGGTCTATTTTATTAGGGTCAATTCTTTTCTCTTCATTCAGCACGTCTTCATTAATATGAATGAGCAATATTTCACAAATGATAAGATTTCCTGCACCACCTTCGTCTCCTGTTTCTTTCACTCCCAATACTTCGCATTCCATCTGCACAGGCGATTCTTTTACCCGGTATGGCCTCACTATTTTAGATTTTATGGGAGTAAAACCCGATTTCACAAACTCATTCACTTCTTTGTCGTACTCACCACTTGCTACCGATGCCTGCTGCACCATATTATAGTTTACCACATTAATGACTACTTCAGGCACCTGTAGCACATTCTGGTGCGTGTGTTTTGTCTGTTTGGTCCTGCCTGAACGCGCAGGAGAGAATATAGCGATAGGCGGATTGGAGCCAAATATGTTAAAGAAGCTGAACGGACTAAGATTAGGGTTGCCGTTTTCATCAATTGTGCTGGCAAAGCATATCGGGCGAGGCGCCACTGCCCCCAGCAGGTATTGGTGCAGGTCTTTTAAAGGTGTGTCTTTAGGAGCAATTGTGAGCATAGGTAATTATGAATTTTGAATGCTGAATTTTAAATTATTGAATCAAATACTTTTCTCTAAATTACTTAACATTATTATCTCACACCCCATTCCCAAATACCGTATTGGATCTTTTGATCAACCGGGTGGCCCGATTGTTTTAAGGCAAGCATAATTTGTCCGCGGTGGTGGCTTTCGTGTGAAACTAAATACCCTAGAAAAGCAGCAGGATGAGGCTTAAAACTTTTTATTTTATTAGTCTTGGCAGCATGTTCAAATAAGGTAGAAATAGCTTTCGCACTTCTCTCCAAGCCAGCCTGCAAATGCTTCTTAGTGATCGTATCCTTCTCAATTTTATCGATCCCTTTAAGCAAATCGGGTTCAGCAACTTTTAACCACATAAGCCTTACGTTATGCATATGGGCAAATTGCTCCCCAACATTCCTGCCTTTTGATGAGGATACAGAACCTAAATGGCCTTCCTCTATAGCGTCGAGCAGGTACAAATTTATACGGTTATGTATGTTCCAGCTTTCAATAATATCTTTCATTGCCCTGTACCTTAAATTGAGGTAAAAATAGTACTTTTAGCAGGATGAAAACCTTAGCAATTGGCAAGAAAGTTATTTACCCATACATTTGCAAAATAATAGACAAGTATGCAAGCTGAAGTAACACCATATATCCCAAAGAATAAGATACGTATTGTAACCGCCGCTTCGCTCTTCGACGGGCATGATGCGGCCATAAATATTATGAGGCGTATTATGCAGGCCAGCGGCGCTGAGGTAATACACCTTGGGCACGATCGCAGCGCCCTTGATGTGGTAAATTGTGCCATACAGGAAGATGCCAATGCTATTGCTATGACATCATACCAGGGCGGGCATAATGAGTATTTAAAATACATGCTCGACCTGCTCAAAGAACAAGGCTGTGGGCATATTAAAATATTTGCCGGTGGTGGTGGCGTTATCCTTCCCGATGAGATAAAGGACTTGCATAAATATGGTATTACCCGCATCTATTCACCAGACGATGGCCGTAAAATGGGCCTGCAGGGGATGATAAACGATATACTACAAAAATGTGATGAAGCCCCCAAGATTACCGATATTGATAAGCATATTAAAGGGCTCAAGAACAGGGATGCAAAATCTATTGCTGCCCTTATATCATTGGTAGAAGATTTCCCCGATAAAGCCAAAGAAGTCCATAAAAAGATTCAAGGCTTATCGGGTAAAAAGGTAATACCTGTATTAGGTATCACCGGTGTTGGTGGTGCAGGTAAATCATCATTAATAGATGAGTTATTACGCCGTTATTTAATTGATTTTTCTGCCAAAGGAAAAATAGAAGAAGGCAAAACCATTGCTATTTTATGCGTCGACCCATCGAAACGTAAAACAGGTGGAGCATTATTAGGTGACAGGATACGTATGAATGCATTGGGCAATACCCGTGTGTATATGCGTTCATTGGCTACGCGCCAAAGCCATTTAGCATTATCGCAAAGCATTAATAAAGCGGTAGATATTCTTAAAGCTTGCAACTTCGATTTAATATTATTGGAAACATCGGGTATAGGTCAATCAGATACCGAAGTGGTAGATTGTTCAGATGTATCGCTCTATGTAATGACACCGGAATATGGTGCTGCTACGCAGTTAGAGAAAATTGACATGCTCGACTTTGCCGATGTTATTGCTATAAATAAATTCGATAAACGCGGAGCACAGGATGCACTGAGAGATGTAAAAAAACAGTTCAAGCGCAACCATAATTTGTTTACGGCAAAAGATAGTGAACTGCCTGTTTTTGGTACCATAGCATCGCAGTTCAATGACCCGGGTATGAACAGTTTATACAAAACTGTAATTGATACCGTGGCAGCAAAAACAAAAGCCGATCTGCATTCATCATACAAACATGCCGAAGAACAATCTCAGAAAATATTCATCATTCCACCGGATAGGGTTCGTTATTTATCGGAGATAACAGAGACAGTTAGAGGATACGGCAAATGGGCCATCAGCCAGTCGGAGATTGCGGAGAAACTATATGCTTTGCACAGGGCTGAAGAAATGCTTGGCAGCAAACCTGAAATAACCAAGAAGAAAAAAGAACTGGAAGAACAACTTACTCCTGCCAACAAAAAAATACTGGAAGGCTGGGAGAAAGAAGTAAAACAATACACCGACGAGTATTTTGTTTACAATGTTCGCGGAAAAGACATAAAAGTAAAAACGCATACTGAATCACTCTCGCATACACTAATATCAAAAATTGCTGTGCCTCGTTACCGTGCATGGGGAGAGATATTGCATTGGGTATTGCAGGAAAACTTTCCGGGTAAGTTCCCATATACTGCAGGTGTTTATCCTTTCAAGCGTTCGGAAGAAGATCCTACACGTATGTTTGCAGGTGAAGGCGGGCCTGAACGTACCAATAAACGTTTCCACTATGTAAGCGCAGGTATGCCTGCAAAAAGGCTTTCTACTGCATTCGATTCGGTTACACTATATGGTCGTGACCCTGACCATCGCCCTGATATTTATGGAAAGATAGGCAACTCGGGTGTGTCTATCTGCTGCCTTGATGATGCCAAGAAGTTGTATTCAGGTTTTAACCTATGCGACCCCAAGACATCGGTATCGATGACGATAAACGGGCCTGCTTCAATCATTGCAGCCTTCTTTATGAATGCTGCTATTGACCAGCAGTGCGAGTTGTATATTAAAGAACATAAGCTTGAAAAACAGGTTCAGAAAAAGATTGATGATATTTATAAAAAGAAGGGCGTAAAACGCCCTGCATATCAAGGTGCGTTACCAAAAGGTAATGATGGCCTTGGCCTAATGTTATTAGGAATTACCGGAGAACAGGTTCTGCCAAAAGATGTATATGAAAAAATTAAAGCCTTTGCACTTTCGCAAGTACGCGGTACTGTGCAGGCCGATATTTTAAAAGAAGACCAGGCACAAAATACATGCATATTCTCCACTGAATTCTCACTCCGCTTAATGGGTGATGTGCAGCAATATTTTATCAATAATAAGGTTCGTAATTTTTATTCTGTATCTATATCGGGCTACCATATTGCTGAAGCAGGCGCTAATCCTATTTCGCAAGTTGCATTTACCATTGCCAACGGATTTACTTTTGTAGAATACTACCTCTCTCGGGGAATGAATATTAATGACTTTGCACCTAACCTTTCCTTCTTCTTCTCAAACGGCATTGACCCTGAGTATGCAGTAATAGGAAGGGTAGCACGCCGTATTTGGGCAAAGGCCATGAAATTGAAATATGGCGCTGATGAGCGTTCGCAGATGTTAAAGTATCATATTCAAACATCGGGCCGTTCATTGCATGCTCAGGAAATTGATTTTAATGATATCCGCACTACATTACAGGCATTGTATGCCATATATGACAACTGTAATTCATTACATACTAATGCATACGATGAAGCCATAACCACTCCTACCGAGGAAAGTGTGCGCCGTGCTATTGCCATTCAGTTAATCATTAACAGGGAATTAGGTTTGGCTAAAAATGAAAATCCGTTACAGGGTTCATTCATTATTGAAGAACTTACCGACCTGGTGGAAGAAGCCATTATGGTTGAGTTTGACCGTATAAATGAACGTGGTGGTGTATTGGGTGCTATGGAAACCATGTACCAACGCGGTAAAATTCAGGAAGAAAGCTTGTACTACGAACGCCTTAAACATACGGGTGAGTATCCTATTGTAGGAGTAAATACATTCCTTTCATCAAAAGGCTCACCCAGTATTATACCAAGAGAAGTAATACGTTCTACTAAGGAAGAAAAGGAGTACCAGATAAGCATGATTCACACTCTGCAAAAAGCAAATACTGAGAAAGGCCCTAAGCTATTAAAGGAATTGCAACTAGCAGCTATACATAATGAAAACCTGTTCGAAAAACTAATGCAGTCTGTTCAGTATTGTTCACTGGGGCAAATTACCAATGCTCTTTTTGAAGTTGGCGGTCAGTACAGGCGGAACATGTAATTTTATCTCTGTTCTCAAGTTTAGGTACAATGCATATTCTAAAATATGTGAAGGATATAACTCTAACTTAAATTCCTGTAAGATCCTGCCCGGTTAATGAGGCCATCTTTGCATTTTAAGAAGGCAAAAATTAATAACCCGGCGGCATTATCCAAAATAAAAAAACATATTATACTTCTGTCATCATTTAAAATGCTTTAAGTTGCTTTTGAAGTGCGATAATTAACGTTTATCGAATGATTTTGGGAAATAGCAGGAATTGCAATACATTTGTGTTATAAGGTCTAAAGTCCTCATCATGAATACAAAAAGAATACTCCTATCTCTTTGCATAATATTAACCACAGTCTCAGTTTGGGGACAGGGAAAATACAAAAGCAAAAAACCACATGGTCAATATCAATGCGATATTGCTGCTTATACAACAGCCTCTACTATTGAAGCAGGTGCCAGCAGTAATGTATACGTAATTACTGATGATTCTGCATATACCGTTGCCTGGACACCGGCGGCATCAGTCACCAACCCAACGGCTGCATATACATACGTGCATCCTACCGTTACTACAACCTATACAGTTACTTTAACCGGTCCATGCGGAACCCAAACCGATACGGTAACTGTTCACATAGGATGCACATTAAGTACTTCAACTTCCAATACTCCTTACTATTGTTCGGCTTATCAAGGCACCGCAACAACTTATGCCAACGGTGTATCTCCTTATACTTATGCATGGAGCAACGGGCAAACTACATCAACTGCTTCGGCATTAAATGTGGGGACTTATTCAGTTACTATTACCGATGTTAACGGATGCCATACTTCCGATTCCACCTCAATTTCAGCAACTCCTTTAACACACAGCATATCTGCCACCCCTAATCTTATTGAATCAGGTAATCTTAGCCAACTGAGTGAGACAGTCGCATCAGGCCCGGCTACCTATACTTATTCATGGGCACCGGCAGCTTCAGTCAACGCCCCCACTTCACCAAACACAAAGGCTCACCCCACTACAACTACCCAATACACGGTTACAGTTACTACTCCCTGCGGGACATTAACCGATACGGTTACAGTTTTTGTAGGCTGCACTTTATATGCAAACATTACAAAAACATCCTATTACTGTACAGGCCAAAAAGGTACAGCGGCAGCGCATCCGGTTGGGGTAGCGCCTTATACTTATTCATGGTCAACAGGGCAGACTTCATCCAGTATTAATGGCCTGGCAATTGGAAGTTACTCTGTAACAGTTCATGACAAAAATGGATGCAGTGTACTAGATACGTTCTCTATTCATCAGGCAACTTTCAACAGCAGTGCATCTGCAAGCCCTGTTACTGTAGAAGCAGGAAATGGCACCACCTTAACCGCCTATATAGATTCAGCTTTGCCTTCATATACTTACAAATGGGCACCGGCAGCATCGGTTACAAACACCAATAAAGCAATTACCACAGCTTACCCTAAAACCACAACAACATACACCGTTACAATAACAACTCCTTGCGCTACTTATACAGATACTGTAACTGTATTTGTAGGCTGTACTATTTCAGCAACTACCCAGACTACTCCATATTTTTGCGGAGGAGAAAAAGGGACAGCTTCTGTATCAATTGCGAATGGAAGAGCGCCTTATATTTATACATGGAGTGACGGAGAAACCACAGCAGAGGCTACCAACCTGAGTGTTGGAAGTTCTACAGTCACGGTACAAGATTCAAACGGATGCAGCGTAACAGATACATTCCATATTTCTACAGGTCCTCCGTTATTAAGCATATCAGCAAGTCAAACCAGTATCGAGAAGGGCAGTCTCACTAAGTTATCCGCCTTTTTAGCAGATTCCGTTTCTTCTTATACATATACGTATTCATGGGCACCTTCTGCATCAGTTACCTATCCTAATTCGCAGAACACTACTGCTAAGCCCTTATCAACAACCCAATATACAGTTACCGTTTCAACCCCATGTGGAGTATTGACTGATACCGTTACAGTTCATGTTAATTGTTCTATTACTGCAAATTTGTTAACCACATATTATCACTGTCCATCTGGCGGAGATACAGTTACAGTTAATGCGAGTGGAGGCTTCTCTCCGTATACGTATGCCTGGAGCAGCGGACAGACCACATCAACTGTTACCGGGTTGGCTTTAGGAAATTACACCGTAACCGTAAACGATTTATACGGCTGTGGTGCTACCGATCCATTTTCTATTAACGTCAGTCCTTCAACATTCTCAATCTATGCAAATCCTACAACCATAGAACCGGGCGACAGTGTATTTTTAAATATTTATTCTTCAGATACGTTAACTGCTATATCGTGGAAGCCTTCTGCATCGGTTACAAATCCGAATTCGGCATTTACATATGCACACCCTACAACAACTACTACATATACAGTTACAGCCACTACTTCATGCGGAGTATTGACAGATACCGTAACTATTTTTACCGGGTGTTCGGTTTCTGCATCAGTATCAACTACACCTTTCTATTGTTCATCAACTAAAGGAACTGCTAAAGCAAATGTAATTAATGGTATAGCCCCATATAGTTATTCATGGTCGCCGGGCGGGCAAACTACCGATAGTATTTCGGGTTTGAATACCGGAAGCTATACATTAACTGTAACCGATTTCCATGGCTGCAATGTTACTGATACCTTCTCAATCAACAATATTACATCCCATATACAAGCGTCCGCAACAACTGTGGAGGCCGGAGACAGTGTTTTTTTACATCTTATCGATTCTACTTCTTATCCTGTTTCATGGGCACCTTCGACATCTGTGAGAAATCCTAATGCAATAGGAACTTATGTTTATCCAACAGTTAAAACTACATACACAGTAACTATTAGTGCCCCTTGCGGCCCGGTTACTGATACCATAACCATATTCATGGGATGCACCTTTTCTACCATTGGTATAAATTCCAGCCCGTATATTTGTCCTTCAAATGGAGGTACTGCAACTGCATTCCCGCAGGATGGAGTAGCTCCATATACTTATACATGGTCACCAGCCGGGCAAACCACACAAGGTATTACAGGATTAAATGTTGGAAGTTATTCTGTTACAGTGCAAGATGTTAATGGATGTAATGTCACTAATTCAGTTACCATTTCTTCCGGTTCGCTATCACTTTCTGTAAATGCAATACCGAAAGCTGTAACACTTTTCGACAGTGCTTATTTGTATGCGGTTGATAACGACCCGATGGCTACCGTTGCATGGTCACCTGCAGCTTCAGTTACCTATCCCGATTCAATACATACATACGCGCATCCTAAGACTACTACAACTTATACTCTAACATTAACAAGTCCTTGCGGAATACTAACCGATACTGTAACCGTATTTATGGCATGTGCCAATAAGTTCAATCAGTCAGTTTGTATTGTAACCAACGACACAGCCATTAATAAAAATGTAATAATTTGGGGAAGGAATAATTCTCCTCCAGATGGCTCATTTTATATCTATGATTCAACATCATCGGGCTGGACACAAATTGGAACCGTGCCAGATACTGCATTGAGTGACTATATTGATAACGCATCTAATCCAAATTCACAAGCATATAGTTACCGTATCTCAACATTTGATTCCTGCGGAGAATCTGCCTTGAGTATTACCAACAGTACTATTTACCTGCAGGCAAGTGCTGTAGTTACCGGCGATAGCCTTAACTGGACCCCATATACTGGTTTTGCCCCAACAAAGTATAAGATATACCGCGGGGCTAGTTCAAATTCACTTTCAGTAATTGATTCTGTTTCGGCAGGTGTTACTAACTATGTTGATCTATCGCCTCCGGGTGGTTCTATGTATATGATCGAGGCTGTAAATCCATCGGGTGGTTGTACTATTACACATAGGCCAACACATGCGGGTAGTCTTATTACATCAGTTTCCTTTTCAAATATTACTCTGCCAATAGGCCCATTGGGTATTAATAATATTGCAAACTCCAATTCTCTTGTAATAAGCCCTAACCCAGCTAAAGGCCAATTTAATATAAGCTACAGCTTATTGAAAGACGAGAATGTAGACATTACGTTGATTGATGAACTTGGCCAGGTAGTTTACACCAAACAATTATTAAGCCAGCATACCGGTACATTAAGGCAATCTGTTAATGTGCAAGATTTGGCACAAGGAATCTACTCACTGCGTTTGACAACGGACGAAGGAATAATAGTTAAGAAGGTAGTTATCCTGAACAGGTAAATCCTAATTCCTAAAGGTCATCGGGGTTTAAGAACTTGAATACCATTGCTGCAATGGCTCCACCTGCAAAAGGGCCTACCAGGTATATCCATAAGTATTGCATGGAATGGTGACCACATAAAGCATCAATTAAAATTGGTCCCGTACCAACTGCAGGGTTAAATGCTCCGCCTGAAATTGGCCCACCTGCAATGGCTCCTGCTAAAACTGTAAAGCCAATTGCCAGTCCGTAAAATGAATTACCTGCAGTGTTTTTGGATGTAGCCACATTCAACACTACACTTGCCAATGCGAAAGTAAAAGCTGCTTCAATAAGTAATGGCTTAAGAATATTTATTCCGGCTGCAGGTGCTGGTGCAAAAGTGTGTCCCATTATTTTATAAACGGTAAAAGCAGCAACCATTGCTCCAATTATTTGTACCACTATATAAACAAGTGCATCATTCATTTTTATTTTACCACGCATTAAAACAGCAAGTGTTACGGCAGGATTGTAGTGAGCGCCTGAAACATGCCCGCCCATATATACCATAACCATTAATATAGCGCCTATTGCAAGTGGGTTACCGCTTAAGCCTATTACAAATACAAGAAAGAAAGTTCCTATAAATTCTACTAGATAATTTTTCATGGGGATATAAAGTTTTAGTTTAAGTAAAAATAGTCCTTGTTTTGTAATATGTGTAATATTGCACCTTGAATTTTCTAACAAGGTTATTAACTAAATAAAAATAAAATATGTCAGTAACAGTAGGCCAAAAAGCTCCAAATTTTGAACTCCCCGACCAGGATAAAAAAATGGTTAATCTCGAATCATTGAAAGGAAAAAACGTGATTCTTCTTTTCTTTCCAGCTGCATTTACCAGCACCTGCACCAAGGAAATGTGCCAGACCCGCGATGAACTTTCGTATTTCAACGGAATGAACGCGGAGGTTTTCGGTATTTCGGTTGATATGCCATTTACGTTGGCAAAATATAAAGCAGATAATCAATTGAATTTTCCTCTCCTTTCAGATTTTAATAAAGAAGCAATTACTGCTTATGGCTGTAAATATGATACGTGGATTGCAGGATTGAAAGGCGTTGCAAAGCGTTCATCCTTTGTAATAGACAAGGAAGGTGTTATTCGTTTTGCACAAATACTTGAAGTAGCAGGCGATTACCCTGATTTTGATGGAATAAAAAAGACGCTGGAAGGATTGAAGTAATTAAAGAATCATTCCCGCACCAACAGTTTCGTTGGTGGCTTCATCAATAAGTATCATGCTGCCTGTGCGGCGGTTCTTCCGGTAACTATCGAAAAATAATGGCTTGGTCGTGCGTATAGATATACGGGCAACGTCATTCAATTTTACTTCCTTATCGTCTTCAATACGGTGTAGTGTATTGATGTTTATTTTGTATTGCACATCTTTTACAATGCATTTTGCATCTTGTATAGAATGCTTTATAAGATACTTGCCACCTGCAACTAATTTCCTTTCATTCAACCAGCATATCATCATATCAATATCCTGTTCAACCTTGGGTTGGTTATGCTCCCGCACCAACATATCGCCACGGCTCAGATCAATATCATCTTCCAGCAACATAGTAACTGACATGCCCGGATAAGCTTCTTCAATAGGCCCATCGTAGGTGTCAATAGCTTTTATTTTGCTCATTGTACCCGAAGGCAAAGCCATTACCTTATCGCCTTTTTTAAATATACCGCCTGCTACTTTACCGGCATAACCACGGTAGTCATGGTATTCATCAGACTGGGGGCGTATAACATATTGAACAGGAAAGCGGCAGTCAATAAGATTCTCATCGCTTGCCACGTGAATATTTTCGAGCAGGTACAATAATGTACTGCCTGCATACCATGGCATATTTTTTGACTTATCTACAACATTGTCTCCGGTAAGTGCTGCAATTGGTATAAACTGTACATCCACCACTTCCAGTTTCGATGAGAACTTTTCATACTCCGATCTTATCCTTTCAAAGACTTCCTCTTTATATCCTACAAGGTCCATTTTATTTATGCACACTATAATATGCCTGATACCAATTAAAGAAGTAATAAGTGTATGCCTGCAGGTCTGCTCAGTTATACCATTGCGGGCATCTATCATAATAATAGCCAGGTTAGCGGTAGATGAACCGGTAACCATGTTACGAGTGTATTGTATATGCCCCGGAGTATCGGCAATAATAAATTTACGGCGTGGAGTAGAAAAATAACGGTAGGCAACATCAATGGTAATACCTTGTTCACGTTCTGCCCTGAGGCCATCGGTAAGCAATGCAAGATTTACCTGCTCCTCACCACGTAATTCGCTGGTGCGTTTAATAGCTTCATACTGGTCCTCAAATATCGATTTACTGTCATAAAGCAAACGACCAATTAACGTGCTCTTTCCATCATCAACACTGCCGGCTGTAAAAAAACGTAACAGCCCACGTGTGGTAGGAACTAAAGGTTTATGTCCGTTAGAATCTTTCATACAATCAAAAATAACCGGCTTTTTTACGGTCTTCCATAGCTGCTTCCGAGCGCTTATCATCTGCACGTGTACCTCTTTCAGTAACTCTCGATGCGGCAATTTCTTCAATAACTTCATCAATATTCGATGCAGTAGATTCTACCGCTCCTGTACATGACATATCTCCAATGGTACGGAAACGTATGATACGTTCCTCATACTTTTCATTATCCTTCAATTTTAAAAATGGCGATTTTGCCAATAATTGTCCATCTCTGCTCAAGCATTCGCGTTTGTGTGAAAAGTAAATAGACGGGAGCGGAATTTCTTCATCTTTAATATATTGCCAAACGTCTAATTCAGTCCAGTTACTGAGAGGGAAAACACGGAAATGCTCTCCAATATTTTTCTTGCCATTGAACAGATCCCACAACTCAGGACGTTGGTTCTTAGGGTTCCATTGCCCAAATTCATCACGGTGAGAAAAGAATCTTTCTTTAGCCCTTGCTTTCTCCTCATCTCTGCGCGCTCCACCAATGCATGCATCCAGTTTTAATTCTTCAATTGCATCAAGTAATGTTACTGTTTGTAATAAATTACGGCTGGCATTATAGCCGGTTTCTTCCTTAACACGGCCTTTATCAATAGAATCTTGCACGTACTTAACGATAAGGCGCGCATCTATTTTCTTAACCCACTCATCGCGGTAAACAATAGTCTCTTCAAAATTGTGGCCTGTATCAATATGCATTAATGCAAAAGGAATCTTTGCAGGCCAAAAAGCTTTACGTGCCAGATAGCTTACCACAATCGAATCCTTTCCGCCAGAAAAAAGCAAAGCAGTTTTCTCGAACTGGGCAGCCACTTCACGTAAAACGTAAATTGACTCCGATTCAAGTTCTTCCAGGTGATGTGTATTCGCGTGCATATTGTTGCAAATATAATGAATAGCCTAAGCCTTAACGTCTTTCAGGTTAAGTTCTATGCTTTTAATATTGTTCCATTCGTTTTCCCGTAAACTATAACTTATTTTAAAAGGCTTGCCCGAAGCCACTATTTTCATGTGTTCCCCCATATCAAAACCAATAACATTAAAAAAACATTCGGGTTATCGGCCTGGGCAACGGTCATGCGCAAGTGGTTGCTACCAACTACCTGTGGTTCACGTTTGGTAATTACATTTTCTGAATAAAAAACAGGAGCCATGTTTCCCGGCCCAAATGGTGCAAGTTGTTTAAGTATGTTATACATACTTTCATTTATAGATGAAAACGCAATCGGAGCATCAATTTCTACAACGGGGCGGAGCAATTCTTCAGGTATACTATCACTAACTACTTTTTCAAATAATTCAATAAATGCCTGCAGGTTTTCTTCCTTCATAGTTAAACCTGCTGCATATTTATGCCCACCGAATTGTTCTAATAAATGCGAACAGGCATCAATTGCCTCGTATAGATCAAAGTCCCTTACAGAACGGGCAGAGCCGGTGATCTTTCCATTGGAAAGGGTAAGAATAATTGTAGGACGATAATAATGTTTTTCAATAAGGCGAGATGCTACTATACCAATTACACCTTTATGCCATTCAGGGTTATATAAAACAGTTGTTTTTTTCTTTTTCAGTTTTTCATCACCGGCAATCATAGCGACAGCCTCTTGAGTAATCATGCTATCAACATCCCTTCTCTCAAAGTTTGTTTTGTTCACAGAGTCGCTCGAAAATTTTGCTTTTTCAGGGTTATCGGCTATCAATAGCTCAACTGCATTTTTTCCGGTTTCAATCCTCCCCGCAGAATTAATACGCGGGCCAAAAACAAACACCAGATCGTTTACTGTGATTTGTTTTTGCAGTTGCACCAGGTCTATAATGGCTTTAAATCCTGCTCGGGGCGCACTGTTTATTCTCTTTAAACCATGAAAGGTAAGCGTGCGATTTTCACCTGTAATAGGTACAATATCTGATGCTATACTTAAGCCAACCAGGTCGAGGTATTGCTCCAGCATATCAAAAGGCATATCAAAATGTATGGCAAGTGCCTGCACAAGTTTAAAACCAATCCCGCAACCGGGTAATTCTTTATACGGGTATTCGCAATCTTCTCTTTTCGGGTTCAGTATCGCAACTGCGTCGGGTAATGTCTTATCAGGTTTGTGATGATCGCAGATAATAAAATCAATACCTTTTTCTTTTGCGTAAGTTACTTTATCATGCGATTTAATACCACAATCTAGTGCAACAATGAGTTTATATCCATTTTCAGCAGCATAATCAACTCCCTTAAATGATATACCATACCCTTCAGCATAACGGTCAGGTATATAATACCCGCAGTTCAAACCCAGGAATTTTAAGAAAGTATAAACCAATGCTACAGATGAAGTGCCATCTACATCATAGTCACCATAAACCAATATCTTTTCACGATTCAGGGCACCGTCAGTAATACGCTTTACTGCTTTATCCATATCCTTCATTTGATACGGATCGTGCAATGATTTAAGGTCAGGGCGGAAAAATTCTTTAGCCTGGTCATAAGTTTCTATACCACGCTGCACAAGCAGGTTTGCAATAACAGGGTTGACACGTATAACCTCAACCAGCTTACGCACCTTCTCTTCAGGAGCCTGTTCCTTAACGTTCCAGCGTTTTTGCATAAATATTATTAAAGGGCAGCGACAACCTGGTTGTATTTGTCCAGGCATTCATCACCGCAGCAACCTTTTCTATCCTCCGAGCACTTTTCGCATTGTATATGCAGGGTATGGCAGGGTTCATACGAGCAATTGATCTGCCTTTCCGAAACCTCTCCGCAACAATGGCACTTACTTAATACATCTTCTGTAACACGTTCCGACAATCTCTCATCAAACACAAAATTCTTACCAATAAATTTCGATTGCAGGCCTTCTTTCTTTACCTGGTGCACATATTGAATTATGCCACCATCTAACTGAAATACATTTTCATATCCATTATGTTTAAGCCATGCACTTGCCTTCTCACAACGTATTCCGCCGGTGCAATAGAGCAATATATTCTTATCTATTTTATCTTCCAAAATATCTAAAACCTTAGGCAATTCTTCACGGAAAGTTTTAACATCAGGGCATATGGCATTATAAAACCTGCCCACTTCGCTCTCGTAATTGTTACGCATATCAACCACAACCGTATTCGGCTCATCAACCATTTTGTGGAAGGTGAGTGCATCCAATCGTTGGCCTGTGTTTTCAGTATCGAAAGCGTTATCCTTTAGGCCATCTGCTACAATCTTCTTCTTTACCTTCATAATAAGCGCAAAGAATGATTTATTATCGTCCTCTATAGCATATTTAAAAGGTACTTCCGCAAAAAGAGGATTTTGGTGAATATTTTCAATAAAGGCTTTAAAGTTGCTTTCAGGTACACTCAATTGAGCATTAATCCCTTCATTAGCCACATAAATACGACCTAATACATTAAGGCTCTGCCAGTATGCAAAAAGCTCATCGCGTAATTTTACCGGGTTTTCGATATACACATACCTGTAAAAGGAAAGTGTAATTCTCTTAAACGTCTCCGCCGCTACTTTTTTGCGTAATTCTTTCTTACTTACCCTGTTATATAGAAACATAGTTATTTTACAAGGAGTGCAAAGGTAGTATAAATGCGCCTATTGTCATAGCTCTGTCTTAATAGAAGAAAAATGGTATTAATATACCTATTTACACCAATCAAGTATAACCACTTAAATTACAGGTATTTACGATAAAATCACCCTGTTACCCCCGGTAGGAATTCAGTATAAATATAGGTTTTTTTTAGTGAACTATTTCCGGGTTTATCTGTTTTAAGATGGATTTAATTTGAACCATCCTTTCTTCACCGTATTTTTTCTGGAGTAATTTTTCTTCTTCCATATAAAAATCCTGGCATTTACATACAATTAGAACCCAAATGGTTTTTTTTACCATTCCAGCCCGATCTCTTATAAATTTTCAGAAATTAACTAAAACGATTACTGGATAGCATCAATTGCTCTCATAAAAGATGCGAAATCATCCTTTGTTTTCTTCACGATGGAGTAAGCAACAGAAATGGTAATCCCATTTCTACAGTTTATAATAATAGGATCGTGTTCATCTCTATCATACCTCTGAACTCCCTCAAAATCAATTGATGATGGGCTGAAACCCCTAATTCCAAGATATTTCTTTACCTTACATATGATAGCCGGTTGCAGCGACTTGCTTGATAAGGGAACTATAATATCATCGCCTGCCAATAAAAATATAGTTTACAAACTTGAAATGGCATTTGATATTATTACCACCCACGAGCAAAGGCATTTTGAACAGGCAAAAGAAGTTTTAGCCGTTCTGCCCAAATAAAAAAATTATAGCCCGCCAAGGCGGGCTATAATTTTATAATTGTTTTTTTATTAATTCTTAAGGAACACTAATTGTCCCAAATGGCTCGATAAATGGACTGTACGACCCGCAACTACATTTAACCTGTTCCTGTGCGGTTCTTTTGCAAAATCCTCTGCTGAAACTGATGTATGCTTTTGAAACCACTCATCAACTTGCAGTTTATTGAGATGTTCCGAAAGTTTCGAGTTTATCTCTTTCCAATTTGCTCTCAACTCTTTTACCGAAGGCAATTCAGCCACAGTTTTATCAGGCTTAGCCAGGAAAGGTTCAGCTAATTGAGGGTGCAATGATTTTTCAAAACCAAGCAATGGAAGCATTGCATCGTTCACTGCCGTAAGGTGGCCTAATAAATAAATCCCTCTGTTCCTGCCGGGAGAAACTTCTTTTAAAAGCTGTTCGTCAGTAAGACCATTGATCAATTCATCTGTCGCCTTTAGTCTTGAATTCCATAGATCAAGAACCATTTTAACTGCTAATTGTTTTTCGTTTGACATGTTTTTTTTATTAAAGGTTATTTTTTTGTTTGTTCATTTATTTGTTTTGCTTCACTATATGCATCGGCGGCCAGGCTAAACATTAAAATCACAAGGCCTAAGAATAACACTATCCATTTATCAAACACAAGATTAGTGAGAAAAATGGAAATTTCGCCATAGCGTATTACCACCCAGGCAATTATCAATGCCACGCCAAGCCCTTTACGTTTACCGTTGTAAAGGTAGCCACCACCAAAGAGGAATAAATTCAGAATTGCTGCGATCCAAGGGTTTTTCATGATTTTATTTTTTAGTTGTTTTGCTTATTTGAATTTTAATAAGCAAATATAAAAAAATAAACTTGCATTTTGCAAGTTTATTTTGTTATCTTTATGTAACTTTGTAATGGAATGGTAAAAAAGGGGATAAAAAAATCTGAAATACGATCTATGTGCCCAATTTCATGCACACTTGAATTAGTAGGTGATAAATGGTCATTGCTTATTATAAGGGATATGCTGTTTTTTGAAAAAAGTACTTACAACGAATTTTTAGACTCCGGTGAAAAAATATCGACGAATATTTTAAACGACAGGTTAATTATGCTAACTGAAAGAGGCTTAATTAGCTATACAGGCACTGCTAAACGAAAAAGATACAAGTTAACCAAACTTGGGCTGGAGTTAAAGCCTATTATTGATGCTGTTGGTTCATTCGGTATGAAACATTTTGAAGGGAGCAAAGAATATGTTCAACAGCAATTAAAAGGTTCAGGTCGAAAAACTCATTAAGTTATTACGCTTTAATCAATTTTTATTCACCTTTGTTATATGAATAGTGTTTATGTATCGCTCGGAAGCAATCTTGGCAACAGAGAAGCCAACTTGCTAAAGAGCATAGAGTTACTCAATAAAACAGCAGGCAAGGTAATCGCAGTTTCATCATTATATGAAACCGAGCCCTGGAAGATGGATGATGCAACAAGCTTTATAAACCAGGTTATCTTATTAGAAACAAATCTTAATGCTGAAAAAATGATGGATGTATTGCTGGAAACGGAAATACAAATGGGCAGAGTTCGTACATCAGCAAAATATGAATCGAGGGCAATTGATATTGATATTCTTTTCTTTAACGATGCCATTATTTCATCTGATAAATTAACCATCCCCCACCCTTATTTACACCAACGCAAATTTGTATTGGAGCCTTTGGCAGAGATAAATCCCGGCTTTATTCATCCTAAGTTAAAAAAAGATATTGCCCGACTCCTGCTGGAATGCGAGGACGCCTACTCAGTGGCAAAGGTTATGTCGAAATAAATATGTAAATTCGTATTAGATTATAACGCTATAAAAATGACGGCCTACGAAGATTTAGCACCAAGTTCAAAAGTCTGGATATTTCAGTCGGAACGTGAGTTTACACCTGAAGAACTTCAGTCATTGACCGAAAGCCTCACGGCATTTGTAAATAATTGGTTGAGCCACGGCAGTTTGGTTAAAGGCCACTTTAAAGTATTACACAAACGCTTTATTGTCTTTTTTGCTGATGAAGCCGGTGAAGCTATGTGCGGGAGAGCAGTTGATTCTTCAGTACGCTTTATAAAAGAGCTTGAAACCAAAATGGGTACAAGCATGCTTAACCGGAGTTTGGTTGCATACATGAAAGAGGGAAAAGTACTTTCGTGCAACTTAAATCAATTGGCACAACTTTCGGAAGAAGGGAAAATAAGTCCGGATACTTTAATGTTCAATAATTTGGTTGCCACCAAATCCGATTTTGAAAAAAATTGGATGATTCCGCTTTCCACCAGCTGGCACCAAAATTATATTTTGCAAAAATCATAATCAGAAGTGTACAGTAAAAAATTTCACTCCATCAATTTAAATGACCATTCCTTTGTTGTTACGGGTGGTGCCGGCTTCATTGGTTCACATCTGGTAGATTATTTAGTAAGTCATAATGCTAAGAAAATAGTTGTACTGGATGACCTTTCTACAGGTAACATTGACAACCTTAAACCATTTGAAAGTTATAAAGGTTTTGAATTTATGCAAGGCAGTATTTGTGAAAAAGCAATATGCGAAAAAGCTTTTAAGGGCATTGATTATATTTTACATGAGGCCGCGCTTTGCTCAGTGCCACGCTCAATTGCTAACCCTATTGCCACGCACGATGTAAATGTATCCGGCTTTTTAAATGTATTAGTGGCTGCACGAGATGCAGGTGTAAAACGATTGGTCTACGCAAGTTCATCATCGGTTTACGGCGACAGCAAATCATTACCGAAAAAAGAAACTGACCAGCCAAGCCCTTTATCGCCTTATGCTGTATCTAAATACAGTAATGAACTTTATGCTTCAGTATTTGCACGCAACTATGGTATGAGCCTTGCAGGTTTACGTTACTTTAATATTTTCGGGCCAAGGCAAAATCCTTTTGGCCAATATGCTGCTGCCATTCCGCTTTTTGTTACGGCGCTTATGCAGAACAAAGCACCGGTAATTTATGGCGACGGTTCTCAAACCCGCGATTTTACTTTTATTGAAAACGTAGTACAGGCAAATATCAAAGCTTTATTTGCAAGTTCTGCCGTTAACGGGCAAGTATTTAATGTAGCCTGCGGTGACCAGGTAAGTGTGAACGATCTTTTCGGAATGCTTGCAGGTTTTGCCAATTCTAAGATTACACCTACATATCAGCCATCACGCCTCGGCGATGTAAAAGATTCAAAGGCTGCCATTGAAAAAGCAAAAGACCTGTTAGGATATACCCCTGAAGTATTTTTTAAAGAAGGTGTAGCAACCACCTGGAAGTGGTTTAAAGAGAACTATAAGATTCCGCAAGCCACAACGGCATGAAAAAAATAGCTGTACTTACTTCAGGTGGCGATGCACCGGGCATGAATGCCTGCATTCGTGCTGTAGTTCGGGCAGGTTTGTTTCACAATATTGAAATGATTGGAGTGCGCGAAGGTTATGATGGCCTTATTGAAGGCAATTTCCTTCCTATGGATTCTCATTCGGTAAGCAACATCATACAACGTGGCGGTACTATACTTAAAACTGCTCGCAGCGAACGCTTCCGTACAAAAGAAGGTATGCTGCAGGCAAAGAAAAAATTAGAAGATGCCAATATAGATGGCCTTGTGCTTATTGGCGGAGATGGAACATTTAAGGGTGCGCAAGCCTTTACAACGGTTACCAATATACCTTGCATGGGTGTGCCCGGCACTATTGATAATGATCTTTTCGGGACTGATTATACCATAGGTTTCGATACTGCACTTAATACAGTTATAGATGCAGTAGATAAAATACGCGATACTGCGGCTTCACACAATCGATTATTTTTTGTTGAAGTAATGGGACGGGATGCAGGCTTCATAGCTCTTAATGGTGGCGTTGGTTGCGGAGCAGAAGATATACTTATACCCGAAAGCAAAACAGATATTGACGAAGTTTCGCGCCGCCTGGAAGAAGGATGGAAGCGACATAAATCATCCTGCATAATTATTGTGGCAGAAGGAGATAAAGAAGGCGGAGCATTTGAAATAGCCAGGAAGGTGAAAGAAAAATTCAACCACTACGATACACGTGTTACTGTAATAGGCCACATGCAGCGTGGCGGCACCCCAACCTGTTTCGACCGCGTATTGGCAAGTCGCTTGGGAGTAGCTGCACTGGAAGGATTACTAAACGGCAAAACTCATGAGATGGCTGGGCTTGTAAATAACCATATTGTATTTACCCCTTTCACTCAGACACGAAAACACAATGTAGATATTAATGAAGGCTTATTAAGGATCGCACATATTTTATCCGCTTAATTTACTCCATGGCTCTATTTGATTTTTTAAAGAAACAACCCAAACTGCCAACGCTTGATCTTTCGGTCTTGCGCACTGATATGCATTCTCATTTTATTCCGGGTATTGATGACGGAGCCCAAACTATGGAGGATTCATTGGCCATGTTAAAAGGAATGCAGGAATTGGGATATAAAAAAGTTGTTACCACTCCGCATATAATGACAGATGGCTACCGCAACACACCCGAAATAATATTAGGCGGATTAGAAAAAGTAAGACAGGCGGCAAAAGAAGCCGGGATTGATATAGAAATAGAGGCAGCGGCAGAATATTATCTCGATTATGAATTTGAGAAAAAACTGAAAGACGGAAATGTACTCACATTCGGAACCAAATATTTACTGTGGGAAATACCGTTTATAAACCCGCCTGACAATATAAATGATATTGTTTTTGAAATGGCTTCTCGTGGCTACAGGCCTATACTGGCACACGTTGAACGTTATGGTTTCTGGCAGAATAACTTTGAAAAATACCAGGAGCTTTCTGACAGGGGTATATTGCTCCAAATGAATATTAACTCTATTACAGGACACTATTCTGCACAAACCCGTAAAGCAGCACAGTGGCTTATTGATAAAGACTTAATAAGTTTTGTAGGCTCCGATTGCCACCGTATGGAGCATATAGAGCTTATGAAAATTGCATTAAAGGACAAGCACTTTCAAAAATTGCTTAATTCTACCAAGCTGCTTAATAAAACATTATAAGGCTTTTGTTTTGTATTTGAATTACCTACATTTGTAATTCAATGAATAGAATTGCTGCTATATTTCTTACTCTAACATTTGTACTTTACTTAGGTGGTATGCAGTTAATGTATTGGGTCAAAATTGATAATGCAAAACGTGATGCCACCGCTACTATATTGAGACATAGCGCTAAAGCAGTAGACACCAAAGACTTTTCTTTTACAACTTCTCAATACAATTCATTAAGCTGGTTAGATAAGAATAAAGAGTTTATTTTTGATGGGCAACATTACGATATTGCGGGTATAGAATATTTGTCTGGAAGCATAAAAGTTTCATGTTATAATGATAATGAGGAAACTGAAATTGCAAATGCCTTTCAAAAATTCTCAAATAAGCTATTCTCTACTCATCAGCAATCAAACAGTAGCGATAATGACGTTTTAAGTAAGATAACTAAGGAATATTTACCTCTCAATCCGGTTTTGGTCCAACCTAAAATAGAAAAATCTATTTCAATCATTACTAAAGAAAATACCCCTACTCTTTCTTTACTCACCGCCGATATCTGGCATCCGCCGTCCATTTGCTAAATTAATTGTAACGGATTTTAAGAAATAACGCTTACCGTTATTCTGTTACACCGTATTTATTTGATACCTATCGGTAATCAGAAGAAATACAATCTACATAAGTTTAGTAAGAACAATGATTTAAATACTAATATCATGAAACCAATTAAACAATTGCCTATTAAGGAATCGCTTAACGAATTAGAGTCAATCCATAAAAACTGTTCTTCTTTTTTAAAGCCACGTATTCAAATGTTCATTATACTTTCAGAAGAACCTGTTATTACGAAATCTCAACTTGCACGCAGGCTTGATGTCGCATACAATAGTATTAGCAAATGGTATGAACTATATGCAAATGGCGGCATAGGGAAACTCATGGAAGTTAAACGTGGAAAATACAGAAACAGGAACGGAAACGCCATTGGTTTTTCGCCCGATATATATAATGCTATTGAAAGAAGGCATAAAATTGAGCCTTTCCAGAGCTATGTCGAACTGCATGCGTGGGTTAAGGATAACCACTTGCCGGGCATTAAATACTCCACCTTAATTAAATACCTGGGGATGTATTTTGGCGAAACTCTCACTGTAACCAGGATATTAGAATTACCTATAAAAGAATCAATTACTGATTTACAGACGATACACGCACGTTGCCTGCCAAGGATCAAACCCAGAATAGAAATGCTGATGACATTGAAGCAAAATGATAAAATGTCTCGACTTGATCTGGCCAATAAATTAAATGTTAGTTATGGGAGTATAATTAAATGGTCGGGCATTTATAGAGAAGGCGGCCTGGAGAAATTGTTGGAATATAAACTTACACTTGTAATTACACCTGAGGTATTCACCTTTATTGAAAAACAGTTCGAGCAAAACAAATTTCAAAACTTCTCAGAACTTTATCGAAAGGTAAGTAAAAATTATTTACCCAATATAAAGTACTACACCCTGCACCGCTACGTGCACAGGCATTTTAAAGGTGAGCTTGATGCAGCGAAAGCATTGAACATGCCTATTAAAGAAACAGTGCAGAACTTACAGGACATGTATAGTAAGTGTTCCGCAGAAAGGAAGCAGAGAATAAGAATGTTGATGCTGTTGAAGGCTAACCCCAGCTATACCAAAATGGAGTTAGCCAACTTGGCAGGTGTGGCAGTAGGTAGTATTCACCGGTGGTGCAGGCTATATAAAGATTGTGGCCTTAACAGTATGCTGGAAATGAAAGTAAGAGGCAGAAAAAGGCTTCAACTGCCTACAGAAGTACACAGTATGATTGCAAAAAAAATAAGACACAGTCCCGATATGAATATCACCGAATTACATGATTGGGTTACATCGTTTTACAAGCAAGGCATGACATACAATAAATTGTATAGATATGTGAGGAGGCATTTTAACGTGGCTCCTAACTTAAACCCAAACGGAAGAATGACTGATAATAACACCTTAAGCAAGGTTGCTTAATATTTTTTGCTGAGAGATGAGGAGATGTAAGATGTGTTTTGAGACCCTTGCCCCGAAATATTGCGGGGCAAGGATTATCTCTTTTTTAAAATTGTGTCACGAATGAAAAGAGCTACAGGGATAACTCTTGCTTTTATTTTCCTTATCTATCTCGGCGGTATACAGGTGTTATATTCTCTGAAAATGGGGACTGTTAAAAAACAATCGGCTGATTTGATAAATATGCATAAAGTTTCTCTGAACAATACTTGTAGTTTTTCATTTACTCCAACCCAGTATTCCGACCTAAATTGGTCAGAAAGGAATAAAGAATTTACATACAATGGAAAGCATTTTGACATTATCAGTCTAGAATTTTATTCGGACGAAATAAAGGTTGTTTGCTTTGACGACAGTAAAGAAACAAACCTGGTAGCTGAATTTACGGGGTTTATGAAAAAAATGTTTGCGCAGAGCCAGTCATCGAGCAATAGCAATGATGACCTCGCCGGTAAAATATTCAAAGAATATCTGTCGAAAGAAAATATTTCCCCTTCTTTCTTTTTTCATGCAATAACAACTATCAGCGCAAATTGTGTTTTGGTTAACCATTATGCTTTGATAGCCGATATATGGCACCCGCCATCAATGGCCTAACAAGGAATAAAACACCAGTTTTTTTTAATTTCTGTATTCTATGCAAATAGTATAGGAACAGATACTCATAGCACTTGATTAATGCTCTGAGTATTCACATTTCAATATTTATATATGAAAACAATAAAACGAATTTTATCGGCTTCGGCCGCACTTATTATATCATTGCAATTTGCCAATGCCCAGTATACAGTAAAGGGCACGGTAAAAGACAATGAAACCAGCCAACCCATTCCTGGTGCTGCAGTATCGGTACCACATACAACTATTGCAACCAGCGCCGATGCACAGGGTATGTTTACCTTGCAAAGCCCAGCTAATTTTGACAGCATAAGTATAACAAGCATAGGTTATGCTGCACAAACAATTGCTGTTGGCGATAAATCACAATCCATTACCGTAATGCTCAAAGTATCGAGTAATGAACTTAGTGAAGCCCAGGTATTAGGAATAAAAAAGGCCCAAACAGTTAATACCCTAACCCAGGCCGATTTAAACCGAACTTCAGGCTTAAAGCTACAGGATGCTTTGAATGATGTTCCGGGAGTCGATATGCAGGCACGCACACAATGGGGAGGGCAACGTATTACCATTCGCGGGTATATACCGAATGTAGGGCTAAGCATGAACTTTAACGGCTTGGGTTACCAAATGTATATAGATAACATTCCGGTGACCGATGCCACAGGCATGACCGTAATGGATGATATAGATTTCAGCACTTTAGGTAAAGTAGAAATATATAAAGGGCCAACTCCGTTATACGGTAGCTACATAGCAGGGGCAGTAAATTTATATACTCCTGTTGTTAACGAAACCAGTATTCAGGAACAGGCAATAGGCGGAAGCTATGGCTTATTTCGTACTAATACAACAATAAATGTTGCCGGCACAAATTCAGGTATCTATATTAATTACGGCCACCAAACCTATGGAGGTTTCAGAATGAATGATAACTCTCTGAAGGATTTTATAACTTTCGCAGGGCAGTTCAAACCAAGCAGCAAACAAAGCGTTTCAACATTTATTTCTTATAGCCATTCTGTTGAACATTTAGCAGGTGAAATAGACAGCGCAGCATTCTATAAACGTAACATTGATTCGGTTAACAATTCCTTTTACGCGCTTAATACCTCAATGGTAGAAATTGAGAGTTTCCGTGCAGGTGTTACTGATAAGTTTCAGTTCTGCAAAGGGTTTAGTAACCAAAGTACTTTATTTACAACAAGCAATACCTTAAACCAACCTTTTGCACACGGGTTTACCAAGGATATAAACCTGAGTTTTGGCGGAAGAACTGCCTTTATGTATGAAAATGTTAGCGATAAACTTACAGTGGATGGTACCCTAGGTTTTTCATTTGAGAAAACAAACCAGATGATACAAGGCGACTTTATTCTTCCATTCATAGCAAACTCTCCTTTTACCAGCAGCACAGGAGGCATGATTCCATCGGATGCGCAGAACTATGCTATGAATTATGCCATATTTACCAATTGGAATTTTAAACTGCCTTCACAAATTACCTTTACTTTAGGTGGCAGTCTTAACTTCCAGGAATTTGGCACACAGAATTATTATACCTCGGCCTTCTCGCAATATACGGGTAACCCCGGGTTTCTTCCATTTACTTCGAATGGCGTTTACCTGAACTACCCTCAGTTTACAAAACCATTTGCGCCGGTATTTACACCAAGTGCGTCTGTTATAAAAGTATTTAGTGATAATGTTTCGGTATATGCAAGTGTAAGCGAAGGTTATTCACCAGCATTGATAAGTGAAATGACAAACTCACTAGGGAAAGTAGATTCAGCATTGAAACCTGAAAGCGCCATGCAATATGAAATAGGCACTAAGGGTACAGTAATGAATCACAAACTTTCATACCAGTTGGCATTGTTCGATATGGATATAACCAACAGGTTGATACAGGAAAATAACAATGGAATATCCTTTTATACAAATGCAGGGGAGCAACGCAATATTGGCGCCGAACTTTATTTGGCTTTTAATGCTATTAATAATAAAGACGGTGCAATTACCATGTTACGCCCTTGGATCAGTTATACTTATTCAAACTTTAAGTATGTAGACTTTAAAGTTTACGGAGCAAGTAAATCAGGTGGCGATACCGTACTGAATGATTATTCAGGCAATAAAGCTGTTGGTGTAGCGCCTAATGTCTTCAACTTAGGGATTGATTTTGCAACCAAAGCCGGTTTTTATGTTAATGTAAAGTTCCAATACGTTGATAAAGTCCCCGTTACTTTCGACAATGGAAGTTCAGCAGAAGCATATAGCCTACTTGGCGCAAAAATTGGATATATGAAGAAGATTGGCACTCATTTTAGCGTAGATGCTTTTGTTGGGGCAGATAACTTAACAAACAGCACATACTACACTTTCCTGTTCTATGGTGCTAATATTAAGTCATTGGCGCAAACACCTGATGGTGGTAGTGGAGATGGTTATATTTTGCCTGCTCCTTTTTTATCAACATATTACGGTGGTTTAACACTTAAGTACACGTTCTAGTATTTTAACGATTATTCTTTGTCGGGGGAGCCTGAAGCTCCCCCGCAAAGTTTAATAAAATTGATTTTTATGAAGATTTCCATTCTTAACACAACTATTCTTGGCTTACTCTCAACCACTTTGCTTTTCTCTTCCTGCGACCGTTTTGGAAGCAAAGGGAGCGAAACAACTAAAAAAGATACTGTACGCATTGTTTGCGTGTCAAAACAACTCACTGAGCTTTTATTTGCTTTAGGTCAAGGTGATAAAATTGTTGGTGTTGACCTTTCAAGCACCTATCCGCCTGAAACAAAAAAAATTACCACCGTTGGTTACCACCGCATGTTAAGTGCAGAAGGCATTATTTCATTAAAGCCAACAGCCGTTTTTTATAACGGTGGCGCCGATAATGCCATTGGTCCCGATAATGTACTGCCACAATTAAAACAAGTTGGTATAACTGTAACACAATTCCGTAGTGCGGAGAGCATTGAAGATACTAAGGCATTGATAAAAGACCTTGGAGTATATTTTAATGTGCCCAAAAAAGCCGATTCATTGTGCAATAAGCTTGATGCGGATATGAAACTGGTGGAAGAAAAAAGAAAACAATATACCGATGCACCAACAGTAATGATAGTTCATTTTGGCAGGGCGAATAATGTCTATTTTCCATTTGGACCATGGGGTGCAGCCAATTTTATGATTCAGCAGGCGGGTGGCGTAAATGCAGTTGACACAGCCACAAAATTCAGGATGCTGAGCGCTGAAGTGATTGCAAAATTTCAGCCACAGGTAATTATAGCAACTGATTTCGGGTTCGACAGGCTCGGAGGATTAGAGAAGTTCAAAGAATTACCTGGCATAGCTTTATCGCCTGCTGCAAAAGATGACCATATATACAGGTTTGAAGAGCATGACCTACTGTACTTGGGGCCCCGCACAGGAGAAAATATTCTGAAACTGATGGAGCTAATTCACAAGAAATAGGTGAAGATTTCGCGCCTCAAATACAGTACTCTCTACTTATTATTCAGCATATTGCTGGTTATTACTATGTCGCTTGCAATACGCACCGGTGCAGTAAGCATTACATACAGAGAAATATTTATAAGCCTTGCTAAAGCAATGGGCTTACACCCGGAAGGGCAAGTAGAACGCATACAGGAGGGCCTATTTATGTACATACGCTTGCCACGTGTATTACTCTGCGTGATTATAGGCGCGGGGCTTTCTGTTTCTGGTGCATTAATGCAGGGACTTTTCCGTAACCCAATTGTTGAGCCGGGGTTAATAGGTACATCTTCGGGTGCCGCTTTCGGAGCAGCCCTAATATTTGTAGTTGGTAAAAGTTTTTTTGCACAATACAGCACTTTGTTGGGAACAATGATACTTCCACTTTCAGCATTTACCTTTTCGTTTATTGCAACAATGCTGGTTTATAAGCTTTCATCATCATTCGGTAAAGTAACGGTTACTGTTATGATATTGGTAGGTGTAGCTATAAATGCCATAGCCGCAAGTTGCACCGGGTTCCTTTCTTATATAGCGAGAGACCCACAGGCAAGGTCAATCACATTTTGGAATTTAGGCACATTCTCGGGCGCTAACTGGAACTCCGTTTGCTTGGTTTACGTGGTTACTATACCATCGATATTTTTCGTCCTTCGCTATTCTAAAGCTTTAAATGCTTTATTACTAGGTGAATCGGAGGCAGGATACCTGGGCATAGACACAGAGAAGCTAAAGACGAAAATAATTATATTGAATACTCTTATTGTTGCAGTGGGTACATCTGCAGTAGGTGTAATAGGTTTTGTTGGGCTTATCGTTCCTCACCTGTTACGTATGATAAAAGGTTCTGATAACCGCTTTTTGATTATTGGTTCAGCACTGGTAGGTGCTATAATTATGAATGTAGCTGATATGGTTTCGCGGGTTATAATTGCTCCTGCTGAATTGCCTATTGGTATTGTAACATCATTTGTAGGAGCACCCGTATTTATCTGGATATTAAGGAGGCAAAAAGGAATACACGGAAAAGGAGGCTACTATGCTTGAGGTAAAAGACATAAGCTATAGTATCGGGAAACAAAAGATACTCAACAATGTTTCAGTATCATTCGAGCCCGGTAAGCTGGCTATGATAATTGGCCCTAACGGTTCAGGAAAATCAACTCTTTTGAAAATAATAAGTAACGAGATAAATAAATATTATGGCAGCGTACGTTATGATAAAATATTGCTGACTAAAAAAGACAAGCGTACTATTTCAAAAGTAAGGGCTGTACTATCTCAGGAATCTGAGTTATCCTTTCCTTTATCAGTAGAGGAGGTGGTAATGATGGGCAGGTATCCGCATTTCGATTTCAAGCCAGCGGCAAAAGACATGGATATATGCAAGCAGGCATTAAAAAGAATGAACATGGCAGATTTTTCAGAACGGAATTACCTGACTCTTTCAGGCGGTGAAAAACAGCGTGTACACTTTGCAAGAGTAATGTCGCAAATATGGGAACAACCTAAGGATAAGTACAGATATTTTTTATTAGATGAGCCCATAGCCTCCCTCGATCTTAACTATCAGCATGAATTCTTAAGAATAACAAAAGAGATAGCAAAACAAAACACAGTTACGGTTGCGGTAATACATGACATTAACCTCGCGTTACAATATGCCGACTCAGTATTATTAATAAACAATGGTAGCGTTATTGCCAATGGCCCTCCGAGTGAGGTAATAACTGCAGATAATCTATTTAAAGTATATGGGTTGAAATGCAGAGTGATAAAGGACCCCGGCTCATCATTTCCGCATTTTGTAGTGGAATAGCTTCTATTATTTATTTAACAAGTGCCCTGCAATACCTTCTTTCAGGGCATAGTGAGATAATTTCATTTTTTCAATACCAAGCTTAGTCAACACTAATTTGGTAAGTATGCCCGAGTAAGCAAACATATGTGCACGCATTTTAATAAGTCCGGGTATTTGCAATCGTTCTTCCAAAGTAGACTCCATTAACTCGCTATACAGCTTATCAAATTCATTCATTGAGAAGTTATACCCATTATCAGGTTTAATATTGCTACCAGCACGTGTCAGAAGTATTTGCGCAAAACTCTCAAACGAACCCGAAGAACCAATCAATTCAATGGGTTTATACTTCTTGCCTGCTTCAATTAAGTCCGGAATTAAGTCCGTAATATGTTTCTCTACTTCCGATTGTTTCTCCAATAATTTATCGGTGCGGTTAAACATTTCATATAACCTCGTTACACCTAATTGGTAACTCTTCTTCCAAAGCATCTCTTTGTTATTGGCAATAATAAATTCCGTACTTCCTCCGCCAATATCCATTATTACTGACACGTGGTCGCCTAATACCGATGCATGCTTAACACCTTCATATATCCATTGAGCTTCTTCTTCCCCCGATAATATATGTATATCTATTCCTGTTTCGTTCTTAATTCTTTCTGTAAACTCTTTTTTATTTTCTGCTCCACGCACCGCTGATGTAGCAAAAGCATACACATCTTTTATATTGTGTTCGGCAATTGTCTTGTTGTGTATGTGCAAAGCATTTACGGCCCTCTCGGTTGCTTCAGGTGTTATATATGCTTTGTGTATTCCTCCTTTACCAATCTCAACAGGCAGTTCTTTTGAATAGATAAATACGGGGTTGCCATCCTTGCCTTTTTCTGCTATCAGCAGGTTAAAAGTGTTCGTGCCAAGGTCGAGGATTGCAATATGCGGCATACGAATTAAAGAATCTATTCGCCCATTTTAGGCTTCCATGGAACTTCGGTGGCCTTTAGATCTTGTGTGAGTTTGCGGGCAAGCATAAATAAATAGTCAGAAAGGCGGTTAAGGTATTTTATAACTAATTCATCTACCGGTTCGTTTTCAGCTAAGTGAATCACCCTGCGCTCAGCCCTGCGGCAAACACAACGTGTAATATGGCAGTGAGATACAGTTATATGTCCGCCGGGCAGTACAAAGTTCTTCATGGGTGGCAGTTGCGCATCCATGGCATCAATCTCTTTTTCAAAAACTGTTATATCAGCTTCGCTTAAGTGTGGTATTTTAACTTTCGATTTTACCGGATCAGATGCCAGTGAAGAGCCCATGGTAAAAAGCCTGTCCTGCACTTCAACCAAAATTGTTTTGGTATGCTCATCGGTAACTGAATCGCGCAAAAGGCCGATCCAGGAATTAAGCTCATCAACTGTACCGTATGCTTCAATACGCATGTGATGCTTACGTACACGTGTTCCGCCTAATAGAGAGGTTTGTCCCTTGTCGCCGGTCTTCGTATATATCTTAAGTGCCATGTTTTATTTTTTCTTACCCATAAAAAGCTCCCTAAGTTCAGGTGCATCATCGGGGCTTAATTTACCCGACAATAAAAGACTCAGTTGCCTTCTTTGCAAAGCGGTATTATAGCGCTCTTTCTCCAAATCGGTTTCAGGTGTCAACTGAGGTATTTCAATTGGTTTACCAACCTGGTCAACAGCAACAAATACATAAGTAGCATCGTTTGATTTTATCCTTTCACCGGTAAAGCCAGTTTCCACGGTTACATCTATAAATACTTCCATAGATGTATTGAAAGCCCTGGATACTTTAGCTTCTATAGTTACATAATCACCTAAACGAATAGCACGCTCGAACGATACGTGGTTAACCGAAGCGGTAACCACCACACGCTGGGAATGGCGGTGTGCTGCAATGGCTGCAGTAATATCCATCCAATGCAATAACCTGCCACCCATAAGGTTTCCAAGCAAATTGGTTTCGTTTGGCAGTACTAAGTGAGTTGATATTGCGTAACTTTCTTTTGGTGTTTTACTTTTCATAAGGATTTATTTGCTGAATACGATATAGCAAATATAATAACCTTATGCGACAGGCTTAAGTATATATATCTGGCTCGAGAAAGTAGTGCCTGTTTTAGCTGCCTGGCTGTTCGATGCCCAGCCATGTATGGCAGCCCTTCCATAATTGATATTACCGCCCTTATACTTTTCACTCAGCATACATATATAATAGGCATCCAATGACATAGGTAATACTTCTTTCAATAAAAATCCTTGCTTTTCAAAGAATCTTTTTACATCGGCAGGCGTAAAATGCCATATGTGGCGGGGTACATCATACGCTGCCCAAAATTGCTTGTAAAAATCGGCATCGGCAGAACTGCAATTTGGTAATGCAACAATAAATGTACCATCAGGTTTTAAAATTCTTTTAACCTGTTTTGCAGTTTCTTCCAATTGATACACGTGTTCTAATACATGCCATGCGCTAACCACATCAAATAATTTATCATTGAACTGGTCCCACTTATTTACTTCGTGAACCGTTAATCCATATTGTTTTGATGCAAAAGCGCGCGCATCGGGCGAAGGTTCTATCCCCTGCACATTCCAGCCATTTTCTTTACAGGTATTTAAAAACTCACCTGTGCCACAACCCAAGTCAAGTAAATCGCCACTTTGTTTACCGCTTACTTTAGTAACAAGCTTTAATTTACGCTTCAGGGTAAATTTACGTGCAACCTGGTAAAGGCTATTGACAATTCCCTTCTTGGTATTAGAATGTGATATATAATCTTCAGACTGGTAATATTTTCCGGCTTCGGCTTCTTCGGGCCTTGGGTTGGTAAACCTAAAACCACAGGTGCATTGCACTATTTTAAATTTATCCTTACTAACGGTATAATCGGTGCACTCCACAAAAGGAGTGAAAGACGAAGAGTTACAAACAGGACAATTAGTAAGGGTTTCCATCAGGCAAGCTTTGAGGCAAGTAAACGGATCTCTACTGCCGGCGACATTTGTTCGTATAATATACGATATACTGCTTCGGTTATAGGCATATCAACTTTCTGCTCCTGGTTAATGTTATAGATAGTTTTAACAGCGTAATATCCTTCTGCCACCATGTTCATTTCTAACTGCGCATATTTTACCGAATAGCCTTTACCCACCATACTACCCAATGTGCGGTTACGGCTGAACTGTGAATACGCTGTTACCAACAAATCTCCTAAATACGCAGATGCATTGGTATCTCTTTGAACAGGATTAATATGGTCAATAAACCGTTTTATTTCCTGTATGGCATTGGCAACAAGCACCGCCTGGAAGTTATCTCCGTAACCAAGTCCGTGGCAAATACCACTTGCGATTGCAAAAATATTTTTTAGTGCAGCAGCATATTCTATGCCCTGCATATCGGGTGAAGTACCGGCTTTAATATAACGGCATGTAAGCATCTCCGCCATCCAGTCTGCTTCGTTTACATTAGCACAACCGACAGTCAGGTACGATAATTTTTCCATCGCTACCTCTTCCGCATGGCATGGGCCGGCAATTATACCAATTGAGGAAATAGATACACCAAACTGTTCATTCAGGTAACCACTTACCATCATCTTTTTATCGGGCAATGTTCCTTTTACAGCAGAAAATATTGTTTTGCCTTTTAAATCTTCTTTCTTTAATCCTGCAAATGCTTCACTCATAAACGCCGATGGTACTGCCATTATAAGTCTGTCCGCAGTAGCAACGGTTTCCCTTAAACCAGTGTGCATGGTTACTTTGCTCAGGTCAATTTCAATTTCGGTTAAATAGGTGGGATTGTGCTTGTACTTTTTAATGTACTCAATATTATCCTTCTTCCTTACCCACCAGTTGATCTGCAGGTCATTATTAGAAAGTATCTTGACTAAAGCAGTAGCCCAGCTACCGGCTCCGAGTATGGCTATTTTATTTTCCGCCATTCCTTTACGATTGCTTTACAGGTTTATCGTGCCTCTTACGCAACATACGGGAGTATATTGAAATGTTCTTGTCGAAGAGAAAACGAATCCAGAGCAAGGTCCAGGAGTTATGATATGCAATAGCATTGTACCATTTAGCCCCTGCCTTACGCACTTTTGGTAAGTTGTTCCAGGGAATGGAAGGAAAATCGTGATGTTCGTTATGATAGCCTACGTTAAAAGCTATAGTGTTTAATGGGCCATAATAGCTATGGGTTTCCTGTACATCGTCGCTGGTTAAGTAATGCTCTTGTACCCAACGAGCACCCAATGGGTGAAGACCCACCGAGAAGAACATAGAAGCGAACAGGTAAACAAAAGCCATAGGGCCGAAGAAATACCATGCTGCCACATCAACACCAATTACGACAATAAGGTTAAGTGCAACCCATTTGTCGAAAGGTTTTATATCCCGTAAACGGGGTATACGTAAGGTTTGAACAATAGGATATATAAGTAACCAGATTGCTTTACCGAAGAAACTGCTGTTGAAAAGCTTCGCTTCCCATTCCGATGGAAGATCGCCATCATATTCAGGTATGCCCTGGTGAGCATGGTGCTTTAAGTGATAACGCTGGAATGATACTGAACTGGGGAAGAACATAACGGTGTTTGCCAATATACCGGCAAGCATGTTGTTTTGTTTCTTCTGGAACAACAGGTTGTGCGAACACTCGTGAACCATTACAAATAACGCATGCACTAAGAATGCGCCTCCGAAATAAGCCAATACAAATACCATCCACCATAAATTAAGCCTGTAAGAAAGATAGGCCAGGCCGGCATGAATTGATATAAGGCCTATGATAGCAAAAATGGTATAAGGATTCCTGCCAATAAGCTCCCTAACCTCAGGATGCTCCTTGATTATTTCAATTGGGCGGATAAAGTGAATATCCTTTTCGTTGGTATAGAAGAAGTCCGTTTTTTTAGTCATGTCATTTAAAATGGCTGCAAAGATACGCTTTATAAAAAAACAGCTGTTTTTGAGGGAATTTGTGAGATTTCTCACTGCTTTAGCGTAAAAGCACTATTTATTTATAAATTTGATACATCAGTGCAATCACTTATTACTAATGAAAATACATTCCTGGGATTTTTGGGATAAAAAGACCATTTTACAAACGATACTTTTTGTTAGTGGCTTTTTTCTAATAATTCTTTTGTTTGTATTTGGCCCGAATGTATATAGGCATTTCAAAGAAAAAACTCTTGACATGACGACAACTGCAACAATAACTAGTTGTAGAGATAATACTTTTAGAGGGCGTAGTGGTCTTTACACCCTCAATATGGTTATAAATTATAAATATATCATTGATACAGTAGCTTATTCCAATGTAGAAATAGTCCCATATGACGGGAGGAATCGACCATTCTTAGATAGTATTTATCATTCTCAAATAACTATAATTTCTATTAAATACTCATCCAGAAACCCTGCAAAGAGTCTTATAAATATTAAGTAAATTAAAGAAACTACTATTCCGATTTAAAACCCTATCCCAATCCGAATTCCCTGTCCCACTCTTGCATTTTGAGAAAATGATACTGCATAGTCTATCCTAAAGGCCTGGAATTTTTGCACTCCTGCAAAAAACTCTACATAGCCCCCCGGCATTTCATTGGTTCTCATATAATTTGCCCCCACCAATTCATCCAGTTTCAGTTTACGAAGCAGTGGTATTTTATTCAAAATAAAGCCCTCGAAATTGTGCTGTATATGGCCTTCCGTAAAAGGGCCGGTAGTACTGTATTTATAATAATCGAGTAAATGGAAACTATTCAGGCCAAAAGATGAAAAGATTATCTGGTCTCCAGCAAAATGGTAATAATCCATAAAGCCAACATTATTTTGCGATAAGAATTTACCTGCAACAACACTATAAGTTGTTTTACCCAACAGTTTTAAGTTAAAAGTACCGGATAATGTTACTTTGGCAAGATCGTAATTGGCATTAAAGCCGCCAAAAGCCTTTTTATAATCGAGAATAAGAACAGGGTATTTATTATCGGCAATAATTTTTTGGTGAGGCAACGTATAATACTCCTGCCTGAAGCTGATTTTTAATTGCGCAGATACCGTTAATGATTTATTATCGGGGAATGCCACAGCAGAATCATTCTGAGGATATTGCGGGTTGTTCGATGTATATTCCCTGCCGGGCACTTTAAAAAGTTTATAATTGGTGGTATTCATTAAGGCGTTCCTATCGGCATATTCAGTTCCGGCAGTAAATAATAAGCCATTCACCAGCTCGGTAGTATACCCTGCATGTACACTTGCTTTCTGGTAAAGCTTCATATAATTCTGGTCTTCTATTAAGGTGTAAAGTGTATTCAGGAAAGGAGTAATAGGATTCTCTCCATTAAACTGTACCGGCTTCACTCCACCGCCAATTGTAAAGAATGAAAATTTCTCCGGATTAAATGAATAGGTAACATTTACATCTCCATATCCCCGTTCATTCGAAAAGCCATAACCACCTGATGCAACGATTGATAACCGTTTACTCTCTTCATAATTCTTAGTATATCCAATCGTTAAACCGCCATTAAGCCCCTGCACAGTATTAAAACCTATTGTTTGTATTACGGGGCTAATAAAGAAGAACTGCTTTCTATAACGGTTAAAATACCGGTAGCCTAAATACAATGCCGATATTTTGAATTTATTTCTCCTCGCATCAATCGAGTCAAGATATTCTTTTGTTTCATGCTTGGCATGTATACTATCCCGCCGCGTATAATCTAAGTTCTCTTCTTTAGTAAGCGGTACGGGACGGGTTTGATTCCAATAGGTGCTGTCTTTTTTGTTAGAATTATCATCTATTTTTAAGAGTTCACCATTGAAAAAGTTCTTGGGAAAATCAGGATCAATAGCATAGTTTTTATTGATTGAGAGATATACACCGTTACCTGATATACCTAAAATATTAAAAATAAATTTGTATTTGTTCGAGAAAAGAAGCCACACATCGGGCGTTACAGGTAAATAAGACTGGTTGATGAAAAGTGTGTCGAGAAAACGAATCTGGGCATCTTTACATAAATACAGGTCGGTGCTGTGTATGCGCCAGGTATCTTCCTGTATATAAATATATCCCCTGAAAACAGGATCATTCTCACGTTTAGGCATAACCTGAATTTTATCAATCACCTTTCCATTTTCTACAAACGAACCTGCTAAATGGTATTTATAAAAGAACATAGCATTATTAGCAATGGGCGATACTAAACCACGTTCACTCAATTCATCTATCTGTATTATGTTTTTATAAAAGTCAATCAGCATATCCGATGCCTGGTTATAACTGAAGGCTTGGTTATTACCACTCACCTTCGATGATATCATCTCTTCACGAATTTTATCAGGCTGTTTGAAATTGAATTTCGATACGGATTCTGACAAGTATATAATGCCGGAAGTTGAATCAAGTTCGTTAAAATGTATTTCCCTGCCCAATATCTTATCCGGATGTTTGGTGATCTTCTGCACACCTTTTATATATACATCGCACGAATAAGATTCAACCTGCTCCTGGTAAAATTTTCTCTTTTCAATAGCCTGGCTAATAATTCCATAAGCGGGATCGCGTCCATTACCATTTACAACTACCTCGTTTATTTTTATGCCCTCGGTCTTTAATTGCACGTTACGGATAATATTAGCAGTGCCCATTTCTACAGTTTCTCTACGCAGGGTATAGCCTATGAGCTGGAAATCGATAGTGTATGTGCCGGGTTTAAGTTCGAGAGTATATTCTCCGTCAACGTTGGCGGTAGTACCATTGGTAGTGCCGTCTATATACACCACAACAAAAGGCAATGTCTGCCCCGATTGGTCTGTTATTTTACCCGTAAGGTTAGCGCCATAGGTTTTGAATATGCCAAAAAAAAGGGCAAAAAGAAAGAATAGTGGTTTTATAACCCTCATGCTAAATCGATAAATCTGAATCACCTTGCAACGAAGGTAAGAAATTTCAGGTTAAACCTCACCCTGCCCTCTCCTTGAATAAGGAGAGGGTGAAATATCTATTGAAAATTATTTGAACCTGCTTAAGCCAAAACCTTGTCTTTTTTTTCTACACCATTAATGGCTTTCATGGTCTTGAATACAGAATCTGGTGTAACGGAAATACTGTCAATACCTTCTTCCACCAAAAATTCTGCAAAATCAGGGAAATCTGACGGGCCTTGTCCGCAAATACCCACTTTCACTTTTGCCTTCTTGGCTGTTTTTATAAGCATACTCAACATAGCTTTTACTGCCGGGTTACGTTCATCATATAAATGTGCCACTAATGAAGAATCTCTGTCGAGGCCAAGTGTAAGCTGTGTAAGGTCATTAGAGCCAATAGAAAATCCATCTATGTGCTTTGCAAATTCCTTTGCCAGTATAATATTCGAAGGTATTTCGGCCATCAGGTAAACTTCCAATCCGTTCTCTCCTCGTGTCAGTCCGTATTCCGACATTACCTCCTGCACTTTTAAAAGCTCTTCAACCGTGCGACAGAAAGGAACCATAACCACTACATTCTTTAATCCCATTTTTTCACGCACCCTGCGTATGGCTTTGCATTCCAACCCAAATGCTTCTTTATAATCTTTCGAATAATAACGCGAAGCACCTCTCCATCCTATCATCGGGTTCTCTTCATCAGGTTCAAAATATTTTCCACCCAACAGGTTTTTATACTCGTTGCTCTTAAAATCGGAGAAACGTACAATTACTTTATTCGGATAAAATGCGCTCGCTATTTTGGCTATGCCGTATGATAGCTTCTTCACGAAGAAAGTTTCCTCATTCTCATAACCCGCAATGATCTGCGCAATTCTGGCTGACAATTCTTTATCATTCAATTGATGGTGCCTTAACAAAGCCATAGGGTGCACCTGTATATAGTTATTAATGATAAATTCCTCCCTGGCCAGGCCCACACCCGCATTAGGGATATGTGAAAACTGGAAAGCCATATCAGGAGAAGCCACATTCAGCATAATAGGAGTTTTCGTCTTCGGAAAATCCTTCACGTTTATTTCAATCTTCCTGTATTCAATATTTCCACCATAAATAATTCCTGTGTCACCTTCCCCACACGAAACTGTTACATATTGGTCATCGGCTAAAATTTCGGTGGCATTACGGCAACCTACAATTGCAGGCACACCCATTTCTCTTGCCACAATAGCAGCATGGCATGTTCTTCCGCCTTTATTGGTAATAATGGCCGCAGCTTTTTTCATAATCGGTTCCCAGTCAGGGTCGGTCATATCAGTCACCAGGATATCTCCTGCCATAAAATCGTTTCCATCCAATCCGCCAGCACGTCCGTCGAGCGAATACATTATTTTCACTTTACCGGCAGCTATTTTATCTCCAACAGCAATTCCTTTCAGCAATACTTTTTCAGCACGGTTCTCATCATCAATTTTGTACTCCGTTATTTTACCATTATCTTTTTGCGAGTGTATTGTTTCAGGCCTTGCCTGCACAATAAATAGCTCGTTAGATAAACCATCTACCGCCCACTCCACGTCCATGGGGCACCATTTGCTTTTTAACTTGGAATAATATGCTTCTATACTGGCAACCCATTGTGCCAACTGTAATGCGCGTTCATCGGAAATACAAAAACTCTGTTGCGCTTGCTTGTCGATAGGTATTATTTTCACACGCTCATCCGGGTCATCGCCATACACCATTTTTTTGTCCTTTACGCCCATTTTCTTTTCAATAATGGGAGTATGAACACCATCAAGCGTTGGCTTGAATATTATATACTCATCTGGCGAAACAGAGCCCTGCACAATCATTTCACCTAGTCCATAGGAGCCATTTATTACAACAACATCTTTAAACCCGCTTTCAGTATCTAAGGAAAAGGCGACACCTGATGCAGCCAAGTCAGACCGTACCATTTTTTGCACACATACCGATAAACCTACCTGAAAATGATCGTATCCAAAATTCTGACGGTAGCTAATTGCCCTGTCGGTAAAGAGAGATGCGAAACAGTTCCGCACCGCATTTATCAATGATTCAGGACCACGCACGTTCAAATAGGTTTCCTGCTGGCCAGCAAAAGAAGCATCCGGAAGATCTTCCGCAGTTGCTGATGAACGCACCGCTACATCGGTAATATCCTGTTTATATTTTGCCGATAATATGGAATATGCTTCTATAATTTGCTTTTCAATCTCATCCGGAAATTTCCCATTCTTAATTAACTGACGCACCTGCAAGCCACCCCTGCGGAGCGATTCAATATTATTCAAATCAATTTTATTGATAATCTCTTTTATAATTGCATCGAGATTATTATGCTCAATGAATTTTTTATAGGCAGCCACAGTCACTACAAACCCGGCAGGGATATTAATACCAAGCTCTGTAAGGTTTTGAAGCATTTCGCCAAGGGAAGCATTTTTGCCGCCCACAATCGGAACATCGGCATGGCCGACTTCTTCCAATTTAAGAATGTAATTTGCAGTTTTCATGTTGATTTGATCAGGAGGATTAGATTAAATCCAAAATTATATAATCACATTCTTGCTCACATGAAAAAATTGTGAACAAAAGAATAACAATTGTTAATCAAAAGGAATTCAGTCTGAGCTTTTCTTTTGCCCGTATAGCAATTCCCTGATTGTTGCTAAGTGTGAAAATAAAACCAATGGCACAATACAGCCAGACAAACGGAAAATAGAGTAATGCAATATTAGGTTGGTCAAAAGCAAATTTTTGAAAAGGAAATGGTGCTGAAAGAATTGCGTTAATAACAATATTAATTAAAAGCCCCAGGCTGATAAAATTCCAAATAATACTTATGTTTCTCCCCAGTTGCTTTTTTACAAACCCAAAATAAAATATGATTGGCGCCGTAAGCCCCGATAAAACATCAAAATTTCGGCTTTCAAAAGTCATAAGCTGGGGAACCACTTTGTACATGCACAACCATAATAAAACCAATTCTACAGGTATTCTTACAATATGCAGGATGGTTAATTTACCCACATCAAGGCCATCAATAAATTGCCTGCCTTTAGATGTTGCAAAAAGTGTTATAATAAAAAGCAAGGGTGGCAATACTAAAAGAGCAAACCTTGGTGGAATAGTATTAGTTATAGTATAAAACCCAAACAGGCTAATACCGGCCTGTAACGCAAGCCAAATTAATAAAACTATAAGTGCAGGTTTTGAATTGCCGGATGCCCTGTAGAAAAGCCAGATAGTTAAAATTGTTGTCAGTGCAAAAACTATGCTAATGTATATTGGTAAATTTACCATTAGCTTAAATTTTAATAGTTAGAATCTTTCAGGCCTCATTTGAGGGAAGAAGAGCACATCCTGTATAGATGAAGAATTTGTCATTAGCATAGTTAGCCTGTCAATACCAATACCCACACCCGATGTAGGAGGCATTCCATATTCAATGGCGCGTAAAAAGTCATTGTCAATGGTCATAGCCTCATCGTCTCCACGTTCTGCCAATTTCATTTGGTCTTCAAAACGTGCACGCTGGTCAAGCGGGTCATTTAACTCGCTATAAGCATTGCACAATTCCTTTCCGTTAATGAAAAGCTCAAAACGCTCAACCAGGCCGGGAATGGTACGGTGCTTTTTACACAATGGCGACATTTCAACCGGGTAATCCATAATGAAAGTCGGTTGTATATAATGGTGCTGCGCCTTCGCAGAAAATATCTCATCTATCAGCTTTCCTTTACCCATCGATGGAGCAACATCTATTTTCAACTCTTTACAGGTCTTTCTCAATTCCTCTTCGCTCATGTTTGATACGTCAACTCCGGCATGTTCTTTAATAGCATCAAAAAGTCTTACACGCTGAAACGGTCTATGAAAGTCAAGTGTATTTTCTCCCGCTGCAACCTTAGTTGTGCTATATAAGTCCATCGCTATTTTCTCCAGCATCTCTTCTACCAAACTCATCATCCACTCGTAATCTTTATATGCCACATAAAGTTCCATCTGGGTAAACTCCGGGTTGTGTGTTCTGTCCATACCTTCATTACGGAAGTCTTTCGCAAATTCATAAACCGCATCAAAACCACCTACAATAAGGCGCTTTAAATAAAGCTCGTTTGCTATACGCAGGTACAAAGGAATATCTAATGCATTGTGGTGTGTAACAAAAGGTCTTGCAGCAGCACCACCGGGTATAGATTGCAGAATAGGTGTTTCCACTTCCAGGTAACCTCTTTCATTTAAAAAGTTACGCATGGAATTAATAATTACAGTACGCTGAACAAATACATTTCTTACCTCAGGATTGATAATAAGATCTACATAACGCTGGCGGTAACGTAGTTCAGGGTCGCTTACCACATCATGTGCTTTACCCTCGCTGTCAACCTTCACCACAGGCAAAGGCCTTACCGATTTGGTAAGAAGTGTCAATGAAGTAACGTGTACTGAAATTGTACCGGTATTAGTAGTAAATACATATCCCTTCACACCAATAATATCTCCAATATCTAAAAGCTTTTTAAAGACAGAATTAAACAAGGTCTTATCTTCTCCGGGACAAATCTCATCACGCTTTACATAAATCTGCATACGGCCACGGGCATCCTGTATTTCTGCAAAAGCTGCATTGCCCATCTGGCGCAGGCTCATGATACGGCCGGCCATGCTTATGTTTTTATAGTTCAGTTTATCGCGCTCATAATGCTCAAGTATATCAGCCGAATTGGCGTTCACTTCAAATAACGCAGCAGGATAAGGCTCTATTCCGAGCTTTTTTATCTCCTCTAATTTATTGCGCCTTACTAATTCCTGTTCTGATAGTTCCATGTTTGCGAATACCTTTTATAATAATATTAATTGTGAGCAAATATAGCAGAGAAGAGAATTTGAAAAACTAAAACAGAAAAATTAAAAGAAAATCTGTTTTAAGCTGATGAGAATTACTGCTATGGCTACCAATACCATGGTAATTTTTACCGGTATATGCTTTGCCAGATATGGCCCTATGGGCGAGCCTGCCAACCCACCTGCTACCAACCAAGCCACAACATACCAATTGGTAAAACCTATAAGTGTAATTAATGTAGCTGAACTAACCAGTGCAACAAAAAATCTTGACAGAATAACCGAGCCTATTGTATAGCGGGCATTTCTTCCACCTGCTATAAGCGTGGTAGAAACAATGGTTCCCCATCCGCCGCCGCCAATAGAATCCAAAAAACCGGCAATAAAACCAAGCGGATATAAGTATTTTATTTTTTTGCCTTTAGCTATTTTCCTTACTGCACGATAAAGGATGATAACACCAAGTATTAAAATGTAACCTGATATTATGGGTTTAATAATATGTATGTAATCCTTTAACGAATAAAGAACATAGGCGCCAATAATTGCACCTATAATACCGGGAATTAAAAGGTTTTTAAAAAGTTTCTTATTTACGTTACCCATTCTAAAATGGATCAAGCCTGTTGCACCTGCTGTAAATACCTCAAGAATATGAACTATGATAACGGTAAAAGCAGGTGCTACACCCGATGCCAACAACAGGGTGGTTGTAGTAACCCCATAAGCCATACCTATAGTACCATTAACCACCTCGGCAATAAAGCCAATAAACATATAGCCCCATTTACCGGTATTGCCACTTTCGGATGCAACAGGAGAAAAATAGTTCCCCAGACAAACGGCAGCAACCAGCAGAACAAATAAGAAAACATACAAAAGAACTCCTTGCTTTTTAATAGTGCTTTATTTTATAGGCCAAAGATACAAATCGAACACGGATAACACTGATTTGACTGATTGTCAATAATTATATTCGTGAAATTGGTAGCTAGTGCCTATATTTTGAGGTTACTATAATAAAGTATACCTTTGCACACTTAAAATCCATAATAAATGGCATTTATCGACATAGTTCTGGAGCCACCCGGCTACGGATGGCAAGACGAAAATGGAAACCTTATTAAGCCTACCAACAGGCAAATCCTTAAAGAATTCTTTTACCGTCAGAATATTTTCCGAACCAAAAAGAACTGGATGAATTTCCTGGGTTGGTTTTGGGTAATATGCCTGACTCCGTTCCTGGTACTGTTTTTTGTGAAATATTTTAGCTGGTGGCTTTGCCTTGTAGGATTCATATATAGTATGGTTATTATGGGCAGCCACGGTACCATTTGGTATCATCGATACGGCACACACAGGGCATATAGTTTTAAAAATAAATTCTGGCGCTTCATTACCCAAAACCTTGTCATAAAGGTTATACCCGAAGAGATGTATATTGTTTCTCACCACGTTCACCATGGTAAATCGGACCAGCCGGGTGACCCGTACAATGCCAATTGTGGTTTCCTGTATTGCTTTTTAGCTGACACCAATCACCAGAGCATTGCAAAAAACCTGAGTAGGGAAGATTACGAACGTATTAAAGTATTTATTGACCATACAGGCGTAACCCCTAATACCTACGAACAATATCAGAAATGGGGAACTATTGCTAACCCTTTCCGCACTATAACATCTACCTTGCTTAACTGGGTATTTTGGTACGGAACATTTTACCTTATTGGTGGCAATGCGCTGGCCTGTACCATATTTGGCTGGGCAGTTTTGTGGGCGGTAGGCGTGCGTACATTTAATTTCGAAGGGCATGGTAAGGGTAAGGACAAGCGCCAGGAAGGTGTAGACTTTTGCTGGGATGATATGTCCATTAATCAATACTGGCCGGGCTATGTAGCAGGCGAATGGCACAACAACCACCACCTTTTCCCTAACAGTGCCCGTGCAGGTTTTTTACCTCACCAGGTAGATCTGGCATGGTGCTACGTTTACCTGCTGAACATGCTTGGCGGCATAAAATCCTTCAACAATTCTAAACAAGTTTTTTACGAAAAGTATTATTTGCCTTATATAAAGGAAAAGCAGGCTGGTGGTAAGTCTGTGAAAGACGCGGCGTAATTAATGGTTAATTATTTAACCTTATTAGTGCTTCTGCTATATTTCTTTGTTGTTTTAACTATACCATTTTTGTATACAGTTTCACACTTTAATTTTCCGCTTTTATAATATTCCTTTTCTGCGCCATTAGCATAACCATTAACAAAAGGGAGGATATATGCTAATTTCCCATCTTCATAATACCCTTTTACATCACCATTTTTATTACCATTAGTATAAGGTATTTCTGTTAATATGTTTCCGCTCTCATAATATTCTTTTTCAATGCCATTAGCTTTACCATCAATCATAGGGCTTTCACTCTCTAATTTTCCATCTTCGTAATATTTCTTATATATCCCGGTAATATTTCCATGAACCCAAAGGGCTTCTGAGAACAATGCCCCATTGTCTTCATTATAATGTTTTTCAAGACCATTCATCTCATCATCTAAGAAAGATGTCTCTTCTTCTAAAATTCCATTTTTAAAGTACTTCTTTTCAACACCATTCATCATGCCATTTGCAAAAGGAATTTCATCATATAAATTCCCATTTGCCCAATAAAGCTTTGATACCCCATTTTCTCTGCCCCCAACAAAAGGAGTCTCAGACCAACTAAATACATCATTAGTATCATAATAGAATTTATCTATTCCATTTTTCTTGCCCTTAATATAAGGAGTCTCTTCCATTAATTTTCCATCCTCATAATAGTCTCTTTCTATTCCGTTTTTTAAACTATCAGTGATAGGGAATAAACTTTTTAACTTCCCGTCCTTATAATAATCTCTTACTACCCCAAAAGGGGCATTAGATTTATACGTTATTAAAGAATAATATGGAATAAAAGCCGATACATGTACTGTATAACTATTTCCATTTGAATCCCCTATCGTAGTATCAGGAACCTTATGATAACCATATCCAATATGTTCAACCCATTTGCCTTCTTTTATACCATTAACTAATAGGTTTTTTGCTTCTGTAGAATCAGTAAATCCGAGACTATCTTGCAATTGCCCCAAGGCAGTCAAAGTAAATGAAAGGAATAGTATTATAATAAATAATTGCTTCATGCTGTTATTCCTATAATGCATGTGGCCTCAAAAAGATACAGGTTATTTAAACAAACTTGACAATTTCCTGCTCGTTTATCTCTTCCATGCATTTAAAATGCTTCTTAGGGCAGGCTTTATAGCCAATCTTGGTACACGGTCGGCAACTAAGGTTCTTCACTTCCATTATATGTGAATTGGCTCCTGCTTTATAAGGATACATGCCAAACTCAGGTATGGTATTACCCCAGAGAGAAATGATATCTTTTTTAAACGCAGCGGCAATGTGCATTAAGCCGGTATCGTTGGTAATTATTTTTTTTGCCTGCTTTACCAGGGAGGCAGATTGATTGAGGTTATATTTTCCGCAGGCATTGTATATTTTACTACCAACGGCATCTTCAATACGCTTTGCTTTTTCAACATCTTCCTTCCCTCCGAGCAACACAATTGGAGAATTGATCTGTTTGCAAACTGAAATAATTTTATGCTCGGGAAATTGCTTGGTAAAAAACTTAGCCCCTATTACAAAGCCTATATATCCGCTTTGGTGAGATGCTGGTAATGTAGAAATATTCACTTCATCTATAGGAGGAATGAAATACTCTAATCCTTCCCCGTCATTCAATACATTAATTCTTTTTACCGCTCCGAAATACCTGTCAACAATATGCACATGGGGCAGTCTATTTATTTTTAGGTTTACCAAAAGCCATTTCTCAATATTCAATTTATTAACGCTTTTCGATGGCTTCCCTAAGCCCTGTTTAACTTGCATTGAACGCAGGTTATGATGCAAGTCGACTATGAAATCGTAATTCTCCTTCTTTAATGCATCTATTACTTCCGATACATCGTTTTCAATAGTATATATCTTATCTATGTTCGGGTTAGCCTGTACAACAGGCAAATACATTTTCTTGGTAAGATAATGTACTTCAAAAACAGGCATTTGCTTTTTTATGGCTCTTAATACAGGGCTTGTAAGCACAATATCGCCAATGGAACTGAAACGTATAACAAGTAGTTTGGACAAGTTTTTATTTGTATTTCCTTTCAAAAATAGCAGTAATCCTTTTCATAGGCTTGCCTAATGCTGTTTTAAAACCCTATTTTTGCAAGCAGAAAAGTATTTAACATGTTTACCGGCATAATAGAAGAACTGGGAATTGTAAAAGATATTGCTAAAGAAAAAGGCAATATGGTTATTACTGTGGAAGCATCTTTCGCGGCAAAACTAAAGCTGAATGAGAGCGTAGCACACAATGGTGCATGCTTGTCGGTGATACCTCAATCGAAGAAAACATACAAGGTTATGGCGGTGCAGGAAACATTGGCACGGACCAACATAAAACATTTAAAGAAAGGCAGCAAAATAAACCTGGAGCGCTCTATGGCTGCCAATGGCCATGTTGATGGGCATTTTGTGCTTGGGCATATAGATGGTATTGTAAAATGCACTTCGGTAAGAAAACTGCAAGGCAGCCATGTATTTACTTTTTCATGCAGCAAGAGCGACAGAAACTATATTGTAGAAAAAGGTTCGGTTGCCCTTAACGGAGCAAGCCTTACAATTGCAAATGTTACATCAACTTCTTTCTCAGTTGCTATTATTCCCTATACATTCGCTCATACCAACTTCGAAAGCATTAAACCAGGAGACGAAATAAATATTGAATTTGATATACTTGGCAAATACGTGGTACAGTATATGTCAAAATCTAAAAAATAGCTTTCGCTATCCTTTTCACCGATTCTGATTTACCCATTGTATAAAAGTGAATACAAGGTGCACCACCTTTAATAAGCTCTGTACACTGCTTAATGCCCCACTCTATACCAATTTCTTTGGCTTCTGCATCGCTCTTGCATTTTTCAATAGAATCAGCAAATTCTTCAGGTATTTCTACATGGAAGAATTTAGGCAGGCTTTGCAATTGTTTCTTTGTTGAAATTGGTTTCACACCAGGAATAATAGGCACATTAATACCAAGCTCTTTGCATAGCTTAAGGTATTCAAAATACTTTTCGTTATTATAAAAAAGCTGTGTAACAATATATTCAGCGCCAGCCTCTACCTTTGCTTTCAGGTGCTTCAGGTCAGTCTTTATATTCGGGCATTCAAAATGTTTTTCCGGATATCCTGCCACACCAATACAAAAATCGAGATGGCTGTTAACCTCCGATGCCTCTTCGTTCAGGTACTTTCCTTTATTCAGTTCCACAATTTGCTTTACAAGGTCAATAGCGTGCTCGTTGCCGCCCGGCTCAGGCACAAAATGCGCCTCTGATTTCACTGCATCTCCACGTAATGCAAGCACATTATCAATACCTAAAAATTGAAGGTCAATAAGTGCGTTTTCGGTTTCTTCCTTACTAAAGCCGCCACAAATAAGGTGGGGCACTGTATCTATTTTATATTTATTAATAATAGCAGCACAAATACCAACTGTTCCGGGACGCTTACGTACAGGTATCCTTTCTAAATAACCACCCTCGCGTTTTTTATAAATATATTCTTCGCGGTGGTAAGTAACATTAATAAATGAAGGATTGAATTCCAGCAAGGGATCAATACTCTCGTTTATCGACTGAATGCTTTTGCCCTTTAAAGGAGGTAATATCTCGAAAGAGAATAAGGTTGATTTTGACTTTTTAAGATGGTCTATTACTTTCATATTTTCTGTAAGTTCATTTAATTTTGAGCCTGTTCCTTTTCTATCCTGAGTCCAACATCCATTATTTGCTCCAGCGTATCTACACGCATGGCCTGGGTATAAGTAAATTTATATTCGCCGCTATGGAACCTTG
>Ga0206875_1013_pt1 | contig 59651 bp, 55 predicted proteins | sample Alteio_BWOrgCont_9_FD_152616 | JGI IMG/M metagenome (GOLD analysis project Ga0206875, IMG submission 152616) | Enriched cells from forest soil in Barre Woods Harvard Forest LTER site, Petersham, Massachusetts, United States -... | ecosystem: Environmental > Terrestrial > Soil > Temperate forest > O... | reverse complement strand
GTAAATGGTTAGCAATTTATATAAAGTGATTTTTTTCATTATATAAAATACTTAATTTATGATTTAAATGTTAATTATTGAATACCTGTAGAATGTCAATTTATTTGTGGTTAAATCCATTTTTGCATAGCCACTTCTTAATCCAATATATATATGTGTATCGTCAAACGGGGCAATTGAAGTAGGGAAGAGGCCATTCCAGAAGAGGCCTTTCAGTAATGTTTCTTTAGTAAGATCGGTAACCCGGTAAAAGTTATTGTATGATGCAATTAGCAATGAACCATTATAAATTGCAAAAGCTTCCGGTGCATCTTCAAAGGTCATTACCTTTTTAGGTTTAAAAGTATCTCCAACTAAGTCTAACTGGTACATAGAACCTTCGTTCCTTTCAAAATTAGCAATGCCTTCAATAAAATAAATTACATCTTTCATTAAAAAGATGAACTTGATATTACCGGATTTAACAAGTACTTCGGGTTTTGTTTTGTCTAATGGCTTAAATGTTAGTTTACCGCCAAGGTCGCCATTATCCATACCTACAAGCTTACCCGTAGGTATCTTTAGTTCGCAGCGCGGGCCCTTGGTGCCACGTGTAATTATCAGCTTATTATCTTTATTGGTAACATTAAACTCAAACTTAGTACGGTTAAGCTTACCCCATTCCTTGCTATTAACAGGCGGTTGCTTGGTTTCTACAAAGTAATTAAGCGGGAAAAACGTTTCGACTTTTGCTTCGGGCATAGTAAATAGATTGAGTGTAAAAGTAAGGGAAATTTAAAGAAGGGATAATGGATAGGGAGTAGGGAGGCTTTCGTTAAATATTTCTTCTATTTTTACCAATATAAATATACTCATACCCTGAAAAAAGAACTGCTTATATATGGTGGCTTATGCGGACTAATCATAGTTCTGCTTAAATTGGTTGAGTACCGCTTTTTAATACTCGATAACAAAATAGAGTTTTATGGTGGGGCAATAGCACTGGTATTTGTGGTTTTGGGTATATGGTTTGGCACCAAAATGGCCAAAAAGAAGGAAGTGATGGTAATTAAAGAAGTAATTGTAAATAATAGTGACCCCTTTGTTTTAAATGAAGACAAGTTAAAAGAGGTGGGTATCAGCAAGCGCGAATATGAAATATTGGAGCAGATAGCTAAAGGTATGAGCAATAAAGAAATAGCCGATAAACTATCGGTTTCGGAGAATACGGTTAAGACACATTCATCGAGGATATTTGAAAAGTTAGATGTAAACAGAAGAATGCAGGCTATACAAAAAGCAAAAGAGCTGGGGTTAATTCCATGAAAATTGTAAACTTTGGTATGATTTTAGCCCCTTTTACACCAAAATCACCCGAAAGTATGACAGTAAAGCCTGTACGCCTGGTATATGTTTGCCGAATAAAATAAATCAATAATTTTTTAAAACTTAAAACAAAATGAAAAAAACAGTTATCAAATTCGGCATCTTTTCTTCGCTTCTTATGGCAGGTGGTATGTTAGTCAACATGCATTTTGCCGATGCTATTGGCTACAGCTTGGCAATGTTGGCAGGGTACACAGTTATGGTCATCTCCTTCCTTATGGTCTTTTTCGGGGTGCGCTCATACCGCGATAAGATGAATGATGGGGTTATTACTTTCGGCCAGGCCTTTAAAGTAGGTAGCATGATTGCACTTATGTCGTGCCTGGTTTATGTGGGCACATGGCTTATACTTTACTACAATTTTATGCCCGATTTTTTCAGCAAATATGGCGCTTACCAGGTACAGCAAATGAAAGATGCCCACGCTACCCAGGCTGATATTGATGCTGCCGTGAAAGAGATGACTCATTACGTAGAACTATACAAAAACCCTTTTATTAATGCAGCTATGACCTTTTTGGAGCCTCTGCCCGTTGCACTTGTAATGTCGTTACTTGCGGCTCTTATTTTAAAGAAGAAAAAGAAGGTGGAAAGCCCTGTGATTGCATAAATTTATCATGGGATTGCTTCGTTCCTCGCAATGACTAACTGAGATAGGCGTTGAATTAATAATGCACTAAGTAACGCCTCCTCCGCTTGGAGGAGGTGAGGAAGAAGGTAAACTAAAAAGCCCCGCATTTATGCAGGGCTTTTTTATTGAATCTTTATAAGATTATCCTAAGTAAACTTTCAGCAATTTGCTGCGAGAGTTATGACGCAGCCTGCGGATACCTTTTTCCTTTATTTGCCTAACGCGTTCGCGGGTAAGGTCGAACTTGGTAGCAATTTCTTCAAGGGTTAAAGGGTGCGGAGCATCAAGACCAAAGAACAACTTGATCACTTCTTTTTCCCTTTCGCTGAGGGTAGAGAGTGAGCGTTCAATTTCCAGCTTCAACGATTCCTTAATAAGCACGCTATCGGCCCTTGGAGAATCGTGGTTGATAAGCACGTCTAACAGGCCACCGTTATCGGCATCGTTACCAAAAGGAGCATCAACCGAAACGTGTTTGCCGGTAAGGCGCATAGTATCTTTAATCCTGTCAACTGGCAATTCCAGCACATCAGAAAGCTCTTCCGGTAAAGGTTCGCGCTCTAACTGTTGTTCTAACCTTGATGATGTTTTATGTAATTTACTTAATGAACCAACCTGGTTAAGAGGGATACGCACCATACGAGATTGTTCGGCTGTAGCCTGAATAATACACTGGCGGATCCACCACACTGCATAAGAGATAAACTTAAATCCACGGCTATGGTCAAAACGACGAGCCGCTTTAATAAGTCCTAAGTTACCTTCGTTAATAAGGTCGGGTAGGCTTAAGCCCTGGTTCTGATATTGTTTTGCAACCGATACCACAAACCTGAGGTTTGCCCTGGTTAATTTTTCAAGCGCTTTTTCGTCGCCTTCTTGTATCTTTTTTGAAAGAATTACTTCCTCTTCTGCTGTGATAAGCTCCTCGCGTCCAATCTCTTGCAGATATTTATCGAGTGATGCACTATCGCGGTTGGTGATGGACTTCGTGATCTTTAGTTGCCTCATATATGCCTTTTAGATTTTTAAAAGTTAAAGGGAATCGCGCTCCTTAAATAGTTTTGCAAAGGTAAGAATTAAATATATAAAAAAGAAGAGGTATTATGTAATAAAATGTAAAATACCTTGGGATGCCTTGTTGCTATTGCTAAATATTATATTAATTTTTTTCTAAATATCGGAAACTAAAAAGTCCCGCATTTCTGCAGGACTTTTCACTTTTAGTTTTTAGCTTATTTCGTTTCTTCCTCGTTCTTGTTCTTCTTAGGCGCTTTGGCTTTGGTAACCTTAATCTTCAGGTCATCCTTAGCTTTATCATAATCTACGGCAACAGTATCGCCTTCGGTAACACCTGCTTTAATAATTTCTTCAGCAAGCGGATCTTCGAGGTATTTCTGTATGGCTCTCTTCAGCGGACGGGCACCATATTGCGCATCGAAGCCTTTGGTTACTATAAAGTCTTTAGCTTCCTTGGTTATCTTAACAATGTAACCGAGTCTTTCAATACGCTTGTGTATGCCTTCCAATTCAATATCAATAATAGAGTGCATATTGTCTTTATCGAGCGAATTGAATATAACCACATCGTCAACACGGTTTAAGAACTCCGGCGCAAAGGTTTTCTTCAGCGCATTCTCTATAACACCTTTATCGAGGCTTTCACCTTGTTCAGACTTAGAAGTAGTATTGAAACCAACACCACGGCCAAAATCTTTCAACTGGCGCGAACCAATGTTCGATGTCATTATAATGATAGAGTTCTTAAAGTCTATCTTCCTGCCAAGGCTGTCGGTCAAATGGCCATCGTCGAGCACCTGTAGCAATAAGTTGAACACATCCGGGTGAGCTTTCTCAATTTCATCAAGCAGCACTACCGAGTAAGGGTGGGTGCGAACCTGTTCGGTAAGCTGTCCGCCTTCTTCGTAACCTACATAACCGGGAGGCGCACCTACTAAACGAGATACGGCGAATTTTTCCATGTATTCACTCATATCTATACGTATCAGGGCATCATCCTTGTCGAATAAGTATTGAGATATAACTTTTGCCAATTGTGTTTTACCAACACCGGTAGGTCCTAAGAATATGAACGAACCAATTGGTTTGTTCGGGTCTTTTAAGCCGGCACGGTTACGTTGTATAGCACGAACCACTTTTTTAACAGCATTGTCCTGGCCAATAACTTTACCACGCAGTTCTTCTTCCATTTTCGATAAGCGGGCGCTTTCCTGTTCAGCAATACGCTGCGTAGGAACACCGGTCATCATGGCAACTACTTCGGCAACGCTATTTTCCGATACTATTTCCCTGTGGCTCTTGGTTTCTTCTTCCCATTCTTTCTTTGAAGCATCTAATTGCTCGTTCAACTGGCGTTCAGTATCACGTAATCGGGCAGCTTCTTCATACTTCTGGCTGTGTACTGCTTTGTTCTTTTCATCTTTCAACTCTTCCAGTTTCTTTTCCAGGTCGAGTATGTTCTGCGGTACATTAATATTAATAATGTGTACACGTGCACCTGCTTCATCTAATGCGTCAATAGCCTTGTCCGGTAAATGACGGTCGTTGATATAGCGGGTAGTGAGATATACACAAGCCTTGATAGCTTCATCAGTATACGTTACATTGTGATGTTCCTCGTACTTCGACTTGATGTTATTCAGGATCTGGATGGTTTCTTCAGGTGAGGTAGGTTCTACCAATACCTTCTGGAACCTTCTTTCCAGGGCTCCGTCCTTTTCAATGTACTGGCGGTACTCATCAAGAGTAGTTGCGCCAATACATTGAATTTCGCCGCGCGCAAGCGCCGGCTTGAACATGTTCGATGCATCCAGCGACCCCGAAGCGCCACCCGCACCAATGAGCGTATGTATCTCATCGATAAACAGGATGATGTCCGGTGTCTTTTCAAGTTCGTTAAGCACAGCTTTAATACGTTCTTCAAACTGCCCACGATACTTTGTCCCCGCTACCAGCGCAGCTAAATCGAGTGTTACCACTCTTTTATTGAATAGCACGCGCGAAACTTTCTTTTGTACTATGCGAATGGCAAGGCCTTCAGCAATGGCTGATTTACCCACACCAGGTTCTCCAATTAATATTGGGTTGTTCTTTTTCCTGCGGCTCAGGATCTGAGACACACGCTCAATTTCCTTCTCACGGCCTACGATAGGGTCAAGCTTGCCGTCTTCGGCCATCTTAGTCAAATCGCGCCCGAAGTTATCAAGTACCGGCGTTTTTGATTTTACATCAGAACCCGAACGTTTGCCGGTTCCGCCGCCCACTGCGCCTGTTTCATCTTCTTCCTCATCATCGTCGGCAGGAGTGTTAGGCATTTCGGCAGTTGGGTTAATTTTATATACTTCCAGTTCGTGGCGTATAGTATCGTAGTTTACGTTAAATCCGTTCAGTGCTTTCGATGCAACGCTATCCTCGTCTTTCAAAATAGCAAGCAGTAAATGCTCGGTGCCAATAACGGCACTCTTGAAAAACTTGGCTTCAAGGTAAGTAATCTTCAATGCTTTTTCAGCTTGCTTTACAAGCGGAATATTTGCAAGGTGATTTATTTTCTTGGATGTAGCAGGTGCATAGTTCTCAATAGACTTGCGCAGTTCGCCGGTATCAACGTTCAGTGTTTTGAGTAGTTGCATAGCAATTCCTTCTCCTTCGCGGATTATGCCAAGCAGTAAATGCTCAGTACCTATGTAGTCGTGGCCAAGCCTGAGGGCTTCTTCTCTACTGTAGGAAATCACGTCTTTAACTCGAGGTGAAAACTTGGCTTCCATATATTCTGATTTAAATGTTTTTAAAATCTGATTTCTAAATTAGGTTCAAATGTAATTATTCCTATATACGCAGAAACATAGTAAAGGGTTGATTTTTTTAACTAAAAAATGTTAATAATTTATAATAAGTTTAAAGTAAAATACATTTCACTCTTTTTCGTTTTACATACTTTCGGCATTCTTTTAAATAAGACGAACACTATTTTGTTTAACTTTAACACTTTAGCAAATATATAAATATTATGGCAGAAGGAGAAACGATTATCCCTATTAACATTGAGGAGCAGATGAAAAGCGCCTACATCGATTATTCGATGTCGGTTATTGTATCGCGTGCATTACCTGATGTGCGTGACGGCTTAAAGCCTGTACACCGCAGGGTGTTGTTTGGTATGTATGAGCTGGGCCTTATGCCCAACCGTGCTTACAAGAAGAGCGCCAAGATTGTTGGTGAGGTAATGGGTAAGTATCACCCGCACGGCGATGCGTCTATATATGATACCATGGTTCGTATGGCCCAGGACTGGTCTTTACGCTACCCGCTGGTTGACGGACAGGGTAACTTTGGCTCTATTGACGGTGACAGCCCTGCTGCCATGCGTTATACCGAGGCCCGCCTCCGCAAGATAGCAGAGGAGATGATTGCTGATATAGATAAGGAAACGGTTGATTTTGTCCCTAACTATGATGATTCTGAAAGGGAGCCAAGCGTACTTCCTTCACGCATACCTAACTTATTACTCAATGGAGCGTCGGGTATTGCTGTAGGTATGGCTACCAATATTGCCCCACATAACCTTACTGAAGTAATTAATGCAACTATTGCTTATATAAACAACCATAAAATAACGGTTGAAGAGCTTATTAGCCTGGAAGAGAACGGTAAGAAGATCATTACCGGCCCCGATTTCCCAACCGGTGGTACTATATATGGCCATGAGGGCATAAAAGATGCCTTTACAACCGGCCGTGGCCGAATTGTGGTAAGAGCCAAGCACAGGGAAGAAATAGTAGGTACCCGTGAGCAGCTTGTTATTGATGAAATACCGTACATGGTTAACAAGGCCGAGCTGATTAAAAAGATAGCTGACCTGGTGAATGACAAGAAGATAGAGGAAATTCATGATATACGCGATGAGTCGGACAGGGATGGTATGCGCATTGTGATAGAATTGAAGAAAGATGCCATACCAAGTATAGTTATGAACAACCTATACAGGCAGACCGAGCTTCAGTCGGCATTTAATGTTAATAACGTTGCTTTGGTGGATATTGGACGCCATGAAAAGATAAAGGCCGACGAGGATATTTTTGCCATGGAGGTTGAGGAAAAGGCCAAGGAAACCAGCCTGAGGCCTATTATGCTCGACCTGAAGATGATGATAGGGCACTTTGTGTTCCATCGTAACCAGATTGTTATACGCCGTACCCAATACGATTTAAGGGAAGCGCTAAAGCGTGCACATATATTAGAAGGCTTAATAATTGCCCTCGATAACCTTGATGCAGTTATTAAAATTATCCGTGAATCAGAAACACCTGATTCAGCACAAACCCAGTTAATGTCGAACTTTAAACTGAGCGAAATTCAGTCTAAAGCAATACTTGATATGAGGTTACGTACACTTACTGGTTTAGAGATGGATAAGATCATTTCGGAATACGAGGCATTGAAAGTTAAAATTGCAGATTACAGGGATATTTTGGGTAACTCTGACAGGCGCAAGCAGATAATTAAAACGGAACTTTTGGAGATCAAAGAAAAGTACGGCGATGAGAGAAGAACCAACATTATATTATCGGGTGCCGACTTTAAGATGGAAGACGTTATCGCTGATGAAGATGTGGTAATTACCATTTCGCACATGGGCTATATTAAACGTACCCCATTAAGCGAATACAGGCTGCAAACACGTGGCGGAAGAGGCTCAAAAGCTGCCGAAGCACGCGATGAGGACTTTTTAGAACATATGTTCGGGGCAACTAACCATAATTACCTGTTGCTGTTTACCAAATCAGGGAAATGTCTTTGGATGAGAGCCTTTGAAGTTCCGGAAGGAGCAAAGGCATCGAAGGGCAGGGCTATACAAAACCTGCTTAACCTGGCACCCGATGACAAGATAATGGCATATATCAATGTCAAGAACCTTTCTGACACCGAATACATCAATAATAACTTCATTATTCTCTGTACCAAGAAGGGTATTATTAAAAAGACTTCGCTGGAAGCTTATTCAAGGCCAAGGCAGAACGGTATTAATGCCGTTACAATCCGTGAGGGTGATGAATTATTAGAAGCACGCCTCACCAATGGTAATAACGAAATGATATTAGCGCTTAAATCAGGTAAGGCAATACGCTTTAACGAATCGAAGGTACGCCCAATGGGCCGTAATGCTTCGGGTGTGAAAGCTATAACGCTGGGCGGGCCGAAAGACGAGGTTATTGGTATGATATGTATATCTGACCTTTCAGTGAACGTATTAGTAGTATCGGAACATGGATATGGCAAACGTTCGGAAGTAGGGGAGTACCGCATCACCAATCGTGGCGGAAAAGGTGTTAAAACCATAAGCATAACCGAAAAGACCGGAGACCTGATAGCTATTAAGGATGTAACCGATAAGGATAACCTTATGATCATTAACCGTTCGGGTGTGGCCATTCGCTTATCTATAACCGACCTGCGTGTAATGGGCAGAGCAACACAAGGAGTAAGGCTCATTAACCTGAAAGATGATGATACCATTGCTGCAGTTGCCAAGATAGATGTACAGGATGAAGTCGAGTCTATTGTTGCTGAAGGAGAAGTAATACCGCCAACCGATGGTGCTGTTAACCCTGGAGAAAACGGCGCTGCTCATGAAGGAGAAGTAACAGGCGAAACACCGCAGGAATAAAATAGTATATTTTAAAAAAGCCCCGCAATATTGCGGGGCTTTTTTATGGACACAATTGTAATTCATCAACTTATTTTAACCGTTCACTAAATTGAGCCTGCTATACAATAAGTGTATACCTTAAATCATATAGTCAGTTCTTATCTTTGTATATATCAAAGCAAAAATGACTCTATTAGAAAAATCAAATTAAATTTGCCCCAATAAATTAAACCCGATGAAAAAATCATTCTTAGCCATTGCATTAGTAGCCGCATCATTGCAAGTGTTTGCGCAAAACAATAACGTAGTAAGCGCCAAAAGGCATTTGGAAGACTGGCAATCGGGCCACGATACAGCAGATCTGAAATCGGCTAAGCAAGCTATTGATGAAGCTGCGGTAAATGAAAAGACCAAAAGTGAGCCTAAGATGTTTTTATACAGGGGTCAGGTTTACGAAACTACTTATGAAACACAAATGTCGGTAGCATCAAAAAAGTTCTTAATAGCATCCGGTAAAATGACAGCAGAAGCTGTACAAAAGTCTCAAACCGAAGGTTATTTAAAGGCAGATACAGGCGCCCTGAGCATTGCAGCATATTCTTATTTACAGGTTATATTACTTGACCCTAAAGGTGGTTATGCTGATGAAGCAAAGATAGGGCTGAATGCATGTGCCACACACATGGAAAACAAAGCCATAGTTGACAATAACACCCAAAACTATACCGAGTCGCTTATTTTCTTCGAAAGGGTATTAATGGGAATGAAGGCACAGGGTGTTTCGGATACAACCACGCGTTATAAACATTTGCTGCAAAACACAGCTACTTCGGCCGAGAGAGCCAAGAACGATGCTAAGGCCATTACCTATTACAACGAAATGATAAAGATTGGCGCCGGGAAAGATGTTCCGTATAGCGAACTGAACCGCATTTACATGGCGCAAAAGGATACTGACAAGGCTATAGCAGCTATAAAACAGGGCCGTGCCGCATTCCCCGATGACCTTAACCTGCTGAATGCCGAAACCAATTTATTTATATGGAAAGGACAAAAAGACCAGGCTAAAGGAAACCTTCAGTTGGCTATTGACAAGTTGAATAAGCAAACCTTGAGTCCTGAACAGAAAGATCTTTTAGGAAGGCTGTATGCTATATTGGGTGGTATATTCGACAGGGAAGCTTTTCTGCGCAATGATAAAGGTGATTTTGTATTGCCTATGCCGGCTGATTTTGGCGCAAAATTCCAGAAAGCAGATACCAATTACAAAATGGCACTTGCCATTTCAAACAACGACTTCGATTACAATTTTACCCTTGGCGCTTTGTATAATAACCGTGCCAAATATATACTTGACCAGTTTAATGCTTTGACTGCAAAGCAACAAGAACCTAAACAAAAAGGCGTAGAAGAAGAGGCTAAAATCTGGTTAACGAAAGCCCAGCCTTTTCTTGAAAAAGCATACGGTATAAAAACAAACGACCCTAATACCATGCGCCAGTTAAGGATTGTACTGATAGGACTGTATGCAAGGACCGGCCAGGAAGACAAGGCCAAAGCAATGACGGAGCAGAAATAGATAATTTGAAATTATCACCGCTCAATATTTTCCGTTTTAGTGTCTGTATAGTTGCAGTTATGGCTTTATATAGCTGTAGTTCATCTAATGATATTTCATCATTTGGTAAGCGCAAATACACCAAAGGCTATTTTAATTATATACCGGCTGAAAAGCCCGGTGTAGTTAGCAAAGCCGGAACCAATAAACTTGCCGCCAAGCCTGAGCAAATCGTAGCTCTTCAGGATAATGTAATTAAGGATTCTGTAAAATCTATTAATACCCTAAAGGAAAGTTGGGCATATACAAAAAAACAGATCACAAAGCAATTTCAAATAACTCAACTGAAATAGTAAGTGGTATTGAGAAAACTGGTAATAGCGTTGAATCGATTACTAAAGCAAAGTCTGATACGGAGCCTGCCGATAAAGATAAAACAACCAATCTTGCTACGCTTAGTTTTGTGTTTGCCTTATTAGGGTTTATTGTTTTATTTCCGGCCCTGCTAATTGCTTCATTCGCATTTTTAGCTGCCAGTTTTGCCACCGGTATCATACTTATTTCAATTCCGTTTTTATTAGAGTTGGTTGGGTTTATAACAGGTAGTAAGGCAGAATCAAATAAAAATGAAATACACCCCGGCTTGGCAAAAGCAGCGGTAATTATCAGTGGGCTGGGCATTTTACTTATTTTAATTTTATCATTAGTAGTGCTTGGTATAAACTGATGCGTTATTATATACACATACTAATTCTAATTCTTCTTGCAGGCTGCGCAAGCAATGAAAGCCTTAACTCATTTGATAAGCGCAAATACACCAAGGGTTATTTTAATGATATACCGACTGAAAGGCCCGGTGTGCTAAGTAAAATTGCGAATAAACCAAAGCCGGTTGAAGTTCTGCAGAACAATATGCCTGTTCAACAAACGCGGATAGTTGTTGATTCTGCAAAGACATCAAATTTGTTTAAAGACGTTGTTTTAAGCAGCAATAAGGTAAAGCATAATGCTGAAATAATAAGCGCAGTTAAAGAAACATCAAGGGCAATTGCGCAGGTTAAAGATGACAAACCAGTAAGTGATACAAAAGGAACAACAAATCTGGCTGATATTGGTATTGTGATTGTTGGTATTGGAGTAGTTATAGTTTCTGTATTGTTTCTGTCAATTTTGTTTACCGTAATTTCAGGGGGCATATTTAGCATGTCGTTATTGGCAATGCTTGCATTTTTTTTAATAATTGGCTGCGGCTGGGTAATTTGCCAGGTTGCCGAAACAAAAGCCAACGAATTACCTCCGAAACTTGCAAAAACCGGTGCTGATTTAGGTACTGTATTTTTTATATTATTTTTGGTAATTGCCACAATTGGTTACTTTCATATTATATTATAAAATGAAAAGACACCACATTTTTATTTTGCTCGCTATTTTCTTTGCAGGTTGCTCAAGCAATGAAAGCCTTAGTTCTTTCGGTAAGCGCAAATACACTAAGGGTTATTTCAATAATATGCCGGCTGAAAAGCCCGGTGTAGTTAGTAAAGCAGGAAACAATAACAAGGTCGATATTAAGTCCGATATTGTACAGGCTGAACCCGGGCAGAAATTGGTGATTAATGATTCTCTAAAAAACACCATTGCTTTAAAGAAAGTTGTAGCGCGTACGAAGTCAATAGAGTATATAACTAAAGCTGCAGGTATGGCTAAGCCGACGAATAGTGTTGAGCGATTTGAATGTAAATTACAACCTGTAGATGATAAGCCAACTGATACTAAAACTCCGCCTAAAACTACCCTTAGCGATATAGCCTTTCTTATGGCTATGATTGTATTGGCTATATTTATTGTGGCAGTGGTCCTAGCGTCTCAATTAGGCTTAGAGTTACTGTTAATTACTGCTATCGCAATACTTCCGGGTATAGCAGGGCTTGTATTGGGTATACTGGCATTAGCTAAAAACAATGGGCATCAGGCCTTAGCTATTATAGCTTTAGTTATTTGCGGGTTAGTTGTTTTAGTCTTCCGATAAGAGCCTGTTATCTTTTGTATGAATGAAAAACTATCACATCTTCTTATTGTTTCTGGTTCTCCTTGCAGGCTGCTCAAGCAATGAAAGCTTTACATCATTCGGTAAGCGTAAATACACTAAAGGTTATTTTAATGATATACCAGCTGAAAGGCCCGGTGTGGTAAGTAAAGCGGGAAATAACAACAAGATTGAGATTAAGCCTGAGGTTGAGCGAAACACATCTGTGCAGGATGTATTTAAAGACTCTGCCAGTCGTGCAATTGTTTTAAAAGAAGCGACTTACAGTAATAAAAAAGCCAAACACATTGCAATTACTATAAACCCGGTTAAGGCTTTTAATAAGATTGAAAAGATAAATGACGACAAACCGCTAAACGAAACCACAACCAAGCCTTTAAGCGCTGCCCGGATATTATTTTATGCATCCATACTGTTGTTATTACTGACGATATTGTTTTATGCGGTGCCCGGTGGACCGGCAGGCATATTCTTTCTGTTGGCGCTTATTTGCCTTATTGTGGCCTTTTGCCTGCCTAAAAATAATAATACAAGTCCGGCTAACACCGGCGATTATGTGAGGCAAGGAGGAACAGCAAGGAAAACCAATAATAGTAGCAACGGGCTCTTTATAGCCGGATTATTGCTTTTGGTGCTTTCAATCGTTTTCGGATTGGCTTCCGTATTAGTTTTAGCCTCAGCAGTTACAAGCAGTGGTTTATCATCAGGATTGGTTACAGCTGCTGTAGTTGTGCTCTTACTATCAATTGTAGGTTTTTTTACAGGACTTATACTTACCATAGTTGGCGCTGCCCAAAAAACCAGTTAAATAGCCTTGTTGTACTTAAGCTGAGTGTTTGAGTGATTTATGTACACTGGCATAGTGGTTCATTTCTTTTGAGGATTTACAACCACTAAGCAGCGCCAGGCAAATCAAGAGTAATAAAACTTTCATTGGGGTAGAATAGTTTAATGGTTTGCGACGAATTTCGATTCTAATAAGATAAGTAATATTTCAATATTTGCATGCAGTATAGTTGCCTTTTTTATTAAAACCCGTATAGCGTTTAGATGACGAACAACTGCTGAACAGTATCAGTAAGAATCCGGTAAAAAACAATAAAGCTTTCATGGGGTAGATAGTTAAATTGTTTGCGACTAATTTCATTTGATAAAAGGTAGGCTATATTTTTGTGATTTGGTGAGAAATAAGGAGGAACTTTTGAACCATTAGGCAGGCAGTAATTTATGGAATTATACTGGTTATTATTTTCGTTTTATTCCTTAAGGGTAGTAAATGGTTGAGCCATAGGTTAATAAGGATGGGTAATACTTAACACTAAGTATATTATAGGACAGACAAGCCTTAAAGAGCCTATTTGTATTACATATTATTGTCCTATAATATATATTATGTTAAGTACCTGCTAACTGCATAGCACCCCGATTTCAGGTTCTTATTTAAGCTGATACCTGAAATTACCTATTCCCTCTCTCTACCTACTACATATTGGAATTGTCTTTTGAATTGGCGGGTAAATTCTGCCGAATTTAGAAAATGGTTACTATTGTAGTATATAACTTTAAAATATACTTATCATGGCAATTTCAAATGGTTCTACAGTATGGCTTAAATCTGGCAGTCCACAGATGACTGTAAAGTTCAAAAACTCAAAAGAAGAATACACCTGTACATGGTTTATTGGCAGTGAAGTAAAAGAACACAGTTTTTCACCTGAACAACTAACAGAAGAGAAACCAAAATCTTCGTCAATAATAACAGGAGGAAAAACTAAAAGTAAAAATAGCTGGTAATTGATTTATCGTTCGAGCCTGAAAATATCGCTTTTACCGAATAATCTAAGCATATTAACACCTGTTATTTTAGCTTTGCCATAGTTCTTACCTTACTTAGATAGTGATAAATATATAACAATTACATAAAGTTATATAATATCATTAAACTATTATATACGTATGTTTGTCCAATATATAGCTAATGAACTTAGAAACAATTAAATGATTATATATCAGGTGCTTATGTGTTTTGTTTGCATTGTTTTGCAAATTTTAACAGGTAAAATAGTTGCATCAAAATATTCTTGTATATATTTGCAACATCAACCTTGCGAGAATCATAAAAATGTACTTGAATCCACATTGGGCAGCCCCCCGAGTGACTATAATCATACTAAATTACTTAGTAATAGTATAACTTTGCATTATTAACTTACCAGCCCGCTACTATGAACAACAAACCTAAATTGTTATTTACATCAAAATCAGCTCCCCTTATTCTTAAGGCATTTGACAAAGGAATTGATAAAAATGGATTGATTATTGAAAATTCAACAAAAGAACCTGTCCTTACACCTGATAATGAAGAAATAAACATTAATGAATTTGGTGGATTAAAAAAAGGTTCTGAAATATTCATTAAGGATAATCTATATTCAATAATGAAATTAGCAGAAGGAAAAATATAATCTTCCTTTAATTTATCATGCCCAATACCCATCATCAAAAGAAAAAATATCATAAGAAGTCGGCACTTGAAAGCATAGAAAAATACGCTGAAAAGAAAAACACCACTATTATTCTTATTGACGATTTATTAGATCCACCCAATACTCCTTATATATGGGATCATAAAGATAAAATCCTAACTATAAGTGTTCCTAGGTTACAAAAACTTGATGAAGATGTATTGCTATGCCTTATAAGAAAAGTTCATTCTCAAGGCGGTATATTATTTAATAGGGATAAAAATGATGTCCTAGAATCATTTAAAACATATTTAGATAAAAATTCCAATAAAAAGATACTTGATTTCTTTAGGAAGAAAATGCCTGAATCTGACTTTGAGGCATTGGAAATGTCATTATTCCTTAGAGAACAAAGTAAAAAAGGAGATGATATATCTATCTATAAAAAGGAAATACGAGATAAGTTTGGCCCTAGAGGCACCAATATTTCAAATTTATGTTCTGCCGGATATTTTGAGGATGAATTTATGAAGCTCTCAAATGAGTTGGAAACAGATGAATATAATGCTTATTATGAATTAGCTGTAGGTATAAGAGCCAGGGCTCTTTTTGTTAATTCTGAAATGAATGTAGATACCATTGAAAAAGCTTTCGATGGTATGATAAATAAGGCTATACAATACCATATAGATAAATTTAATATACATGGCATTGGTAAAACAAATATCGATAACATAAAGAAGGCAATCTCAAATAAATTAAAAGATGCAGATTCTACGTACTCTATAGAAAAAGTACGCCACGATAAAAATATAATAGAATACTGCGTAACGGTAAATTTGTAATGTAGTTAGGCACAATTCTGTGCACCTATGTGTCATTGACCTATATTATCACCTCACGTGCCGGTATTCTGCCTATGCCCACCCTCCACCCTATCGGGGTATTTATTAAATTTGCATGTAAATATCCATTCCATGAGTAAATTATCTCAACACGAGTAGTAGTATTTGCATAGAAACGTCGCAATTTCCTTTGCATAAACAAGATTATTACTATTGTTATCAAAACTTTGTGCATCAACAATTATGCTATCAATTCTATTTATATTACTGTCTCTTCTTAATTTATCTATTTCTACCAACAATTTCAAGCCCTCGTCATTTGTTAAATGTTTTTGAGGCAATGTACCAAAAGTGTTATTAATAGTTGCTTTTGAATTTGGGCCATTTGCTACAGCATTACCATCACCTTTAATATCAACTTTGTATGAATCGTCTTTAGGTTCAGTTTTTAAAAAGGGTGTTTTAATTAATGTCGTTTTAGTATCTGTTTTAATAGATTGTTTTGTGGTATCAGTCATTCCCACTCTTTTATCTGGACTTATTTCTACTCCAGATGTGTTAAACTTAACACCCCTTCCATTAAACATTGCGATTAAGGCATAGATAGCCGCTATAGCAATTATGATAACAATACTTACAATTGCTGTATTAAATATACGCCTCATCCAAAGAGGTTGTTCTTTATGCCATTCGAAAAATCCCATTTAACTTAAAAATAGTAATACAGCAAAAATAAGTATTATAGAGGAGATTAATTAAGGCTCTGCCTTAGAAATAATATGTAATCCCCACATGGCCCCAGCCGTGGTAAAAGCCGGTTTTAATTTCGTTGGTTATATGCGTAACCGAATACTCAAATGCAACATGGTTCCAACTGACACAAATCCCATAACTATCTCCCAATACAATGGTGTTTATCTGGCTTCGGCTCAACGTATAAATACTGTTGTGTGTAAATAATGCTCCCTGCATGGTGCCATTATAGGCAATACCTTCAACCCAGCCCTGTACAATACCATACAAATGAAATGTCTTTGTATGGTTTGTTATAAAGTACGATTGCATTTTGCCGGCATGCATGGTAATGCCTGCTAAAGCATTATCGTAAACCGTTCCTGCATTTAATTGTCCCACGGCTTCTACATCAACGGCGGTATCGGTAAACAATGCTTTTTCGTAACGCAGCCTGTAATTCAGCATAGCTGCCTGTGCTATCTGGTATTGCCATCCCTCCGGCTGGCTGTTACCTGGCAAATGGTGTATTTCCTTTTGTTCCTGTTCACATACGGCACAAGCGCCTATGGCGCCGGCATCAACTTCTGCAGTAAGCATTTGCTTATGCACATAATCGGCCGATGTTTTATAATGCCCCAGGTATATATATCCTGCAAAGGGCCTGTCGCCTTGTAAAATGGTATTGCTTAAAATACTGGTTGGCGTAAAACAATCTTGCACTGCTGTTAAGCCATATTCTGTTTGTGCGTTCCTTAATTGCGGCAGCAACCACATTATAGGCGAATACCTGTATGCAGGCAAAACACTCTCCAGTTTTATACCCTGGGTGTAATATTCATCGGTTGTAGTAAAGTAATCGTTTTCGTAATTAAGCTTTATAAACCTGGCATTACTTACCTCTTGCCCAATAACATGGCTATTAGCAAAAATTATAAACGTAAAAACAGTAAGTAATTGTTTCATTTCAGTACATACGCAGTTTATGCATGGATAAGATTTATTAAGTGCTGAATTTGTTTTGTTTTCAACTCTCAATATGTCACAAGTCATTAATTATTATTACAAAATATATTACATTTGCGAAAACCCCAAAATACAGAATACATGGCATTAATATACTCACCCCGCCTAAATTGATTAAGTATCAGCAGTTTTAGGTGTTAAACCTATTCTGGTTTTGTGGATTTTGATTTTTTAGCTACAGGTAAATAAAACAGCGAATAAGATAGTGCATCAGTCTCCGCTTTTAGATTTAGTTATTGTTGGAACTCAAAAGTCTTTTACAACTTCGTTGAAAAGCTATTTGGGCGAACACCCTGATGTTATTGTACATCCGCAGGTTGAGCTGGCCTATTTTGCCGACGATAAAGAGTATGCCAAAGGATACAAAAAAGCATTGGCCCACTATTACCACAATATCAATGCTACAGGTGGCAAAAAAATGGTAGCAAAAAATGCAGTATTGTATGCATCAGAAATTGCCCTTAAAAGGTTACACGACCATAACCCCAAATGCAAGATAGTATTAAGCCTGCGTAACCCTGTCGACCGTGCCTACTCGGCTTATTTAATGGAATATAACCTGGCCGACGTGAAATTTGGTTTTGAGGAAATTAAAAGTATTGCCACCAATGCCGATACAAACTACTGGCCCTTTAATATTTTTATTGATGCCGGTAATTATGCCAGGCACATTAAAACCATTTATAAATACTTTCCCAAAGAACAGGTAAAGATTGTGCTGTGCGAAGAATTACTTGAGGATCCGCTGAAGGTGTGCAAGGAGCTATTTAACTGGCTTGGTATTGACGAGGACTTTAAACCCGAAATAAAAGTACACAATCCGACAGTTAAAAACGGCTCGAAGTTATATGCTAAAGCTTCGGTTAACTTATTAAAGCGCAGCCCCTTTTTACGGAAATCGGCCAGCTTATTTGTGCCTTCGCATTTTAACCATAAAATAGGTAATTTTATAAGAGGTATAAATAAAACCGACAAGAAGTACCCGCCTATGAATCCTTCTACGCGAAAATTTCTTTTAGACTATTACCGCAATGCGAATAAGGAACTGGAGGAATTGACGGGTAAAAAAGTCACCACGCTCTGGAGTAAGTAAATTTGAGTTTTTTGGCTTAGTTTTGCTGCATGAGAACCATTCACCACTTTGTTTTGTTTAACATAATATTTCTTGCTACCGCCACCTATTGCTTTGCTCAAAGCGAATCAAAGCCTTCGCATACCGGAAAGTTTACCCTTATTGATGGCATGTTGAGCATGGAATACCGCTATATGGAATTTACAAACACCAAAGGCGATAGTGTTTATGCGTACGAATATGATAGTTGCCTGACTAATAGCGGATATCAGCAATTATGGGATACAGTGGGCCCGCCAAGGAAAATAGCACCGCAAATGCTGAACAGAAAATTTAAGCTTACCTATTCCTCCGATTCTATACCGAATCCTTTTAACCAGGATCAAACCATTATGGGTATGACAATTACTAAAATGGAACTACTCAAGTAAATGAAAAAACTTTTATTCGCTCCCCTACTCTTCTTTTGTATCAGTGCTTTCGGGCAAAGCTATACCCTGCAAGGTACAATTACAGATACTGTTACCAACAAGCCAATTGAGGGTGTTATTGTTAATCTGTTTAATTCATACACAACTGTATCTGCAACAACAGATGATAAAGGGCATTATTTTTTCGATTCAACTTTAGTAACGCCAAACCATTATTATATAATAACAATAGATGCCGAAATGCAATCGTATGATGTTGCAAATGAGGCACAGGAAAAGGTTTATTTAAGTACAATTAAAGGCACTCCATCTAAAGACTTCATTCAGGATTTTAGGCTTCAAAAACTTCATTACATGAAAGAATGAAAAAACTTTTACTCACTCCCCTACTCTTCTTTTGTGTTTGCGCCTTTGGGCAAAGTTTTTCGGTGCATGGTACTGTAAGAGACAAACGAACAGCGAAAGCTATTATAGGAGCAATAGTTATGAAAATAGGCTCTGACGGTTTAATGCAAACTGTAAAGACTGACACTGGTGGACATTATTCTTTTGACTCAAATTATATTAAGCCAAATACATCCTATGTGATTTCAGTTGAGGCAGATAATCTGGGATATATGGCCAGTTCAGCAAAAGCAAATTTAACAACTGTAGGTACTGTAAATTCAAAAACATGGGTAGAGGATTTTATACTTGAAAAACAACAACACATTGATCGTTATCCGGAAGTTAGATTTGCTTTTGGCCAATCTGCCGTAACAGAAGGCATGGCTGATACTGTACTTGATTATTTAGTGAAATTGTTACAGGATAATCCCAATATTGTTATTCAACTTGACGGGCATTGCAGCCCCAATGAAGGTGACAGTAAAGCTAAATTAAAGTTATCACTGGCCCGTTCTGAATCCTGCAAGGATTATGTGGTTTCGCAGGGAATTGATTCTGCAAGAATTAAAACCAAAGGCTGGGGAGATACGAAGACATTGTTCGGATGTGCTTACAAAGATGTTGTGAAAATGAAAACCAAAGCAGAGAAAGATGCAGCTTATGCTAACGACCGTAGGGTCGAGTTTAGAGTAACAAGTTTTAAGTATGAATCTAAAGGCGATCAAAGCCATGCCGATAGTTTAAAAACAAAGGTGTTAAATGATGCCGTGGTGCCACAAAATGACCAATAGCTGATATTATGTAGCTTTGCAGCTGATTGGGAATTTTAAATAAGTTTTGTGAATCGGTTAGTATCATTTATATATCTTTTACTTTTCACATCTGTTCTCTCTTTCGGGCAGTCGCAAATGGTAATTACAGGCACTGTTACTGATGTTACCACAAAAGCCCCGCTTGCCAATGTTATTGTTACCCTTGCCAACAAAGACACTGCCATAGAAACTAAAACTGACAATGCCGGTAAATACAGCTTTACATTTCTTAAGCCTGATAAAATATATGTGCTCAGTGCCCATTCCGATAATCCTGTATATGGCTACACTGCAGATATTGAAGCATACGTGTCGACTTACCTGCTAAATAATAATCCCCGTACTTTTATACGCAATATAGCCCTTGCACAAAATGTAACTTATGCCTTGCCTCCTGCCCCGGCAATAAATACGCATTTTGCTTTCAGAGAAAGTGTGATCACCAACCCCGATAAAGACTCTGCCATAAATTGCTGGTTACAGTATATGCTTAATAACCCTACTTACATTGTTGAAATTGCTGGCTATGCCGATAAAAAAGAAGGCAATAAAACTATACGTATGTTATTATCGAGGGGTCGAGCCCAGGAATGTATTGATTATTTGCATAATCACGGTATACAATACACCCGCATGCGATTAACAGGTTACGGAAGCGATAATCCTGTAATGAGCCCAAAAGCTATAAGGCAGGCAAAAGGTAAAGAAGCAAAAATGGCGGCAAGGCTTCTGAATTGCCGTGCCGAAATAAAATTGAAAAATATATTTTTCGCTCCTCCATCTGTCATTACCTTAAATGGTATGGTAACCGATATAAACCTTGGAACACCCATTGTGAAAGCCCTTGTATTGCTTAATGGATCTGATGGAACTAAGATTACCACAGATACAGATACACTGGGGCACTACAGTATTACCGTTAAAAACTTTAACCCGCTGGTGTTTTACAATGTAACTGCCGAAGCCCTGGGTTACAACTCGAGCGAGCTCGATGATATTTATAAAATAAACCCTGAAAGTAACGACCAGCTTGCATATACTCATAACTTCCGCATAGAGAAGAATGGGTATGAAAAACAACCCATTTTTGCCCCGGTAAGTTTCGATTCGGGTAGTGCAGTTTTAACACAAACCACAATTGATACATTAAATCGTGTAAAAAAACTTTTACAGCAAAGGCCCTGGTTAGTAATGGAGTTTATGGGCGATGCCGATTGGCACGAAGTTGATTATGTCAACCTTGCTTCTGCCCGCGCACGGGCATGTACCAACTACCTTATCAAGGGCGGGATTGACAGCGCCCGCCTTGTGGTGGCAGATCGTTTAAATGCAAAAAGTGTTGAAAAAGTTGAACTGGGAACCCCCTGGATTGTTAAACACCGGGAGAAGCAAAAAGTCTTTAATTATAAAGCATGCAGCGTGTCCTTTTGGCCTGTTAACTGGAGGTATGGCGAAAAGAAATCCGTTCAGTAAATTATCAACAATATTAAAAACACAGATGAGAACGAGTAAAAAATTAATATGTGTTTTAAGTTTAGTTTGTTTTATAAGTATCGTTTCATTCGCACAAAAAAACGTGCCGGACCCATGCGGTACTCGAGGCATGCATCCATCCGACTGCAACCGGTCTACACCAACAAGGGTTATCAATGATTCTGTTTTTCCGGGAAGTAAATTTTTACTTTCCAAAGACAGCATGAGCGGTTATAATTGGGTGAACTTTAAGAACGGAGATAAGTTACTTGTGGTTAATTGTGGTTGTTCCGAGTATACTTACGTATTCCAGTTCACCACATCGCGCTACAGCGCCGATACAACCGATTATAAATACTGGTACCCAATAGCTGAAGAGTTAATGAAGGAAGTGGTTAGTGGCACATATAAAGATGATCCTATGCCGGTTCAGCGGGGCATTGATACATTAGAAAGTTTTATTAAGCATTACCCCAATTACCTTACACTTAACAAGGTTATTTATGTATATTTTAATAACGACCCCAATGCCCCGGTTGTAACTGATGATGATGACAACGAAACTGCCCGGGAAATGTCACCGCATATTCTTATAAGCCGCATTCAAAAAAATGCCGGAAGCGAGTATATGGTTGAGGTAACCTATTCAATAGGCCTATAGTTGTATAACGATTTTGCAGTTAATTTTTTTTCTTTAGATTTGTTACATAAAATTTGCGTTAGCTGTTAAAGCTCAAACAACCCACGCAAATAAAATAATAAACACCCCTGGGGCTTGTGGGTAAATATAACCTCAACAAAAAAATGAAAACTACAAAATTATTTATGGCGGCCCTGGTTGCAGCGGCTATGTTTACTTCATGCGGTTCTGAAGGCCCTACCGGCCCTACCGGTGCTACCGGTTTAAGCGGAGCAGCTAATGTTACTGTAGTCACAGCTACAATTCCTGCAGGCGGTGCGGGATGGACCCAGGCAGGATCTACCAATGTTTATTATGTACAGGTAAACGATCCTTATATTTTAAACTACAATACCGATGTGGTTATGGCATATGTACAAGGTACTGTAACCCCTTTCGATTACATAGCGTTACCTCTTAGCAACTTCCTTATTAACAACGATGAATTATCGTTCAGTTATAACAATAGCCTTGTTACTTTTTATTATGTGTTCGTGGGCGGATCAACAGGGTCAAACCTGCCATCTACTGCTTTAAATGTAAAGATAGCTGTTATACCTCCGGGTGTTATGAAACAACATCCTAATTTGAATGTTAACGATTACCATGCTGTAATGGCGGTACTTAACCAACAGAACGCAAGCAAATAAGGCTTCTATTCTGTACTGAATTTTAACCCCGGTATAAAAACTACCGGGGTTTCTTTTTTTATGTGTAAAAAATTTATTTTTCTTTTAGCACCATATTTTTAAATTTGCGCCGAATTAGTGGCTCCCCCTTTATGCAAATAAATATGAAAACAATATTATATACGGCTATTGCTGCCATTACATTAACTTTTAGCAGTGAGCTGAACGGGCAAGCGGTCAATGATATGTTTTCGAAAGGCGACAATGTTTTAAGCCTAGGGGTTGGCCTTGCCGGAACATATAATTATGGCAGTGCAGGCGGCGGCTCGGGAAGCGCGTTTAAGCAATCGCCCAGCTACTTAATAACCTACGAACATGCTAGTATTGACCCGGGGGGCTCTATTGCTGTGGGTTTTGGAGGATATATATCATACCTGTCATCTAACCTTTCATGGACCGACGGGCCTTATAGTTATTCTGACAATTATTCGTTCGAGTTTATCATGGCAAGAGCTGCTTTGCATTATAAAGTACGTTACAGCGCTAAAGTTGATCCTTATGCAGGGCTTACCATTGGTTATGTGCTCGACCAGCATAACCTGGTAACGGGCGACCCTTATGTTTCTCACGTGGGCGACCCCGGCTACTCAGCATATAGCGCTACACCTCCAAGCCCTTTAGAATATGGAGCTTACCTGGGTGCCAGGTATTATTTTACCGATAAATTTGGTATTTGGGCCGAGCTTGTAATTATGAACAATGCGTACAATTATATAGGCTTTGGCATAAATTTTAAACTGTAATTTACTTGCGGTAGTTAAAAGTTCCAGGTCCCCCATTAATACGGGGCTTTTTTGTTAATAAAATCTAAAAACTTTTAACTACTAAATGCCATTTCTCTTTCATAAATTTGCGCAAACTTAAAACCAGCCAACCCATGAGTTCTCTCCGTTTTAAAGCACTTGAAGAAGCTTCTTCACGCCAACCCGTTAATGTAACCCTTCCTTCTGGCAAGGTTTCTGACTATTATGGCGAGAATGTTTTTGACCTTGAAGCCATGAAAAAATACCTTGCAGAAGGTACTTTTAAAACATTAAAGGCTACTATACAAAAAGGCGCCACCATTGACCGTAATACGGCAGATGAGGTGGCAATTGCTATGAAAACATGGTCGATGGAGAAAGGTGTAACCCACTACACCCACTGGTTTCAGCCATTAACAGGCGCCACTGCCGAAAAGCACGATGTGTTCCTCGATAATATGGATGGCGGCAAAGCAATAGAAAAATTCAGCGGAGGCCAGCTTGCACAGCAAGAGCCTGATGCATCAAGCTTCCCAAGTGGTGGCATTCGCAATACATTTGAAGCAAGAGGCTACACCGCATGGGATTCTTCTTCACCTGCCTTTATATTAGGCAAAACCTTATGCATACCTACTATATACTTATCATATACCGGCGAAGCGTTAGATTATAAAACGCCTTTACTCAAATCAATACACGCACTCGATAATGCGGCTGTTCCGGTTTGCCAGTATTTCGATAAGAATGTTACCCGCGTTAATGCTACATTAGGCTGGGAACAAGAATATTTTCTTATAGATAACGCTTTATTCACAGTTCGCCCCGACCTGGTTCATTCGGGCCGTGCGCTTTTTGGAGCTAACCCTGCCAAGGGCCAGCAGTTAGAAGACCACTACTTTGGCTCTATACCTGAAAGGGTTAATGAGTTTATGCGCGATTACGAAACCGAATGCTATAAACTGGGTATCCCTTTAAAAACCAGGCATAATGAGGTTGCACCTAACCAATATGAGGTTGCACCTATATTTGAAGAAGTTAACATAGCAGTTGATCACAACCAATTGCTTATGGATGTGATGGATAAGGTATCGCGTCGCCATAACTTCAGGGTACTTTTCCACGAAAAGCCATTTGCAGGCGTTAATGGCTCTGGTAAACACAATAACTGGTCAATGGCTACCGATACAGGCAAAAACCTGCTTAGTCCGGGCAAAACTCCTGAAACCAACCTGCAGTTCCTTACATTCTTTGTAAACGTTATTAAAGCAGTTCACGATTATTCCGACTTATTAAGGGCAGCTATAGCATCAGCCGGTAACGATCACCGTCTTGGCGCTAATGAGGCTCCTCCTGCTATTATATCGGTATTTATTGGTACACAGCTTACCAAAATGCTCGACGAGATTGAAACCAAAATGAAGCCGGGCAAGGTAACTGCGGCTGAGAAAAAGTCATTGAAGCTTGATATTGCCAGTATTCCTGAGCTATTGCTCGATAATACCGATCGTAATCGTACTTCTCCATTTGCCTTTACCGGTAATAAGTTCGAATTCAGGGCTGTTGGATCATCAGCCAACTGCGCACAGGCCATGACAACCCTTAACACCATAATGGCTGAACAACTTACTAAGTTCAGGAAAGAAGTAGATAAACTGGTTAGCAAGACAACTACTGTTGAAGATGCTGTTTTGCAGGTGCTACACGACTATATTGTATCGTCTAAAAACATACGTTTCGAAGGCAACAACTATAGTGAAGAATGGGTAAAGGAAGCCAAGAAAAGAGGCTTATCGAACATACAAACAACCCCAGCTGCGCTTGATCTGCTGCTGACCAAAAAGGCTCTTGAGTTGTTTGAAACACATAATGTGTTTACCAAGCGCGAACAGGAGGCAAGGCACGAGATTCAGGTAGAAATGTACACCAAGAAAATACAAATAGAATCGCGTATTATTGCTGATATGGCAAATACTTACATCATTCCTTCGGCTCTCAGATACCAAAATGTATTAATTGAAAATGTTAAGGGAATTAAGGAAATATTTGCTTCACGCCACGAATTAGCTAATGTGGGCATTAAAGATAAGGGGCTTTCTGATGCATTTAGCGAAGGAAGCGGCAGTGATAGCCTTGTAGATACCCAAATGGGCATGATAAAAGAAGTAAGCGAAAGGGTGTCAATTATCAAGAATAATGTAGAACTGATGGTAGAGGAACGCAAAAAGGCAAACCAGATAGAACATGCCACCGAAAAAGCTTTTGCTTATTGCGAAAAAGTGAAGCCGTATTTCGATGAAATCCGTTATCATTCGGACAAGTTAGAGATATTGATAGACGACTCAATGTGGCCGTTTCCGAAATATAGAGAGCTGCTTTTTGTAAAATAAATGAAATAAAGACCTTTTGACTTAAGAAATTGTTTATATCTTAGCACCCGAAAAAATAAATAGAATCCAATTATGAGAAGAAAAACGACATTTTTCTATTGTTTGTGTATTAGTTTCCTACTATTGTCAACTACTACTTTTGCACAGAAGAACGCGCTAAAAGATGCCGATCATGATTTCAAAAACATGCGTTATTTTGACGCTATAGAGCTTTATAAAAAGGCTTATACCGATTTGACTGGTGAGAAAAGTGTAGATAAGGCTAAGAAAGCCCGTATATTATTTCAGATAGCTGAATGCTACCGTATGATGGCAGATGCCAAGCAGGAAGTGCAGTGGTATCAAAAAGCTGTAAAAGCTAACTACCCCGATGATAATGATCTTCTTTATCTTGCTGATGCACAAAGGCAATTGGGTAATTACGATGATGCATTGGTTAATTATAAACTTTATAAAGATAAAGTCCCTTCCAATAAAATGGCTGATCAGGGAATACTTTCCTGCCAACAGGCTTCGCAGTGGAAGAACAACCCTACCCGTTACGTTGTAACAGATATGGCGCAGATCAACAGTAAAAACCGCGATTATTCTCCTTGTTTTGCTGATAAAAGATATGATGAATTGTACTTCGTGTCTACCCGCCCGGGTGGTACAGGTGATAAGATAGACGGTAATATAGGTGAGGCTTTTGCTGATATTTTTGATTCTAAAATGGACAAGAACGGTAAATGGAGTGCACCGGTTAACCTGCCTGCGCCTGTTAATACCGAAGATAATGAAGGCCCTGTTTGTTTTGATCATGGTTTTAAGGCCATGTACTTTACACGTTGCAGTGTAGTTAAGAACAAAGGTGTGCATTGCCAGATATGGATGACTGAAAGAAAAGGTAATACATGGGGAGACCCGGTAATGCTTGCTTTCCAGAGTGATACTGTTACTTATGGCCACCCTACCCTTTCACAAGATGATCAGGAGCTTTTCTTCGCATCTGACATGGCAGGTGGTTACGGAGGGAAAGACATCTGGATGTGCCATTTTGATAAGAAAACAAAAGAATGGGGTACACCGGTTAACCTTGGTCCTGATATTAATACCCCCGGAAACGAAGTATATCCTTACATGCACCAGGATGGAACCCTTTATTTCTCATCTGACGGGTACCCTGGCATGGGTGGTTTAGATATTTATAAAGCTGCCAAACTTGGAACTGATAAATGGGGTAAAGTTGAAAACATGCAATACCCTATTAATTCTGAAGCTGATGACTTTGGTATTATTTTTGAAGGAACTAAAGAAAGAGGTTATTTTACTTCTAACCGTTTAGGTGGTAAAGGAAGTGATGATATTTACTCATTTAACCTTCCTCCGCTACTGTTTGCTATTACCGGTACTGTACGCGATAAAAAGACGATGAAGCCTATTAGAAGCGCTACTGTAACCATGGTTGGTTCTGATGGTACTATTTCTGCATTAAAAACAGATACAGGTGGACACTACTTCTTTGCCGCGAAAGGCCCAACTGATCGTTATGTTAAAGCCAGCAGTTCTTATATACTTTCTGCCGATGGTACCGACCTTTTATACTTAGCCAGCACTGTAAAAGCTACTGTAAGTACTGTAAATGTTACTGAATCAAAAACCTGGGTTGAAGATTTTATTCTTGAAAAACCTGTTGGTGGTATGCGTTTCCCAAAAGTGGAATATGCTTTGGATAAAGCTGAGTTGACTGCAAATTCAAAGGATTCACTTAATTACCTGGTGAAGCTATTAAATGATAACCCTACTATTACAATTCAGCTCGACGCACACACTGACCAGCAAGGTTCTGTAGGCCATAACAAGCCACTTTCACAAGCCCGTGCACAGGCTTGCGTAGAATATCTGATATCTCAGGGTATTGACTCAGCAAGGCTAAAGGCTAAAGGATGGTGGTTCTCTGTGCCTCTTATCAGCACTGCTGCTATAGCAAAAATGAAAACCAAGGAAGAAAAGGATGCCGCTTATCAGACTAACCGTCGTACAGAGTTCAGGGTATTAAGTTTCACTTATGTACCTAAAGGACATGTAATGACCCATATGGATAGCTTGAAGATGGAAGCTGTTAAGGCTGCTAAGATATCTGGTCAGGGTGAAGAGCACCATGATTCTACAGAAGTTCAACAGCAACAACCGGCTCCTCATGGGCCGAATAATAATACTCCTAACCAGCCACATGGACCAATGGTTCCGCAAGGCAACGAAGGAACTATTTACAAGAAAAACTAATAGGTAGTTTTAATATCAATAAAAAAGCCCGAACATAAGTTCGGGCTTTTTTATTTTACCCCATACCCCTAAAGGGTTTTGATATTATTTTAAAAATACTTTATCAGGCTTTGTCTTTAAAGCCCCTTTAGGGGTTTGGGGCTTACGAACACTATGGATGTTCATTGTGGAAATCTTTATTCAATAGCCTGAACTATAAGTACTATTTTTGCAGCACAAAATGGCAGATAATACCATATATGGTCAGCGCGGCGTTTCATCTTCAAAAGAAGATGTGCACAAAGCCATAGCCAAAATAGATAAAGGCCTCTTTCCGAAAGCATTTTGTAAAATAGTTCCCGATTATCTTGCCAGCGACCCTGAATATTGTGTTATAATGCATGCCGATGGTGCCGGTACCAAATCATCTTTAGCATATTTGTATTGGAAAGAAACGGGCGATATGTCGGTATGGAAAGGCATTTCGCAAGATGCCATAGTAATGAATACCGATGATTTGCTTTGTGCAGGTGCTACCGATAACATGTTGCTTTCATCTACTATTGGCAGAAATAAAAATTTAATTAATGGCGATATTATTGGTGCATTGATAAATGGCACTGAAGATTTTCTGGCTATGCTGCGCAAACACAATATTAATATAATATCTACCGGTGGAGAAACTGCTGACGTGGGTGATCTGGTAAGGACAATTATTGTTGACTCTACCCTTGTTTGCCGCATGAGGCGCAGTAATGTAGTGAGTGCCGATAAAATACGTGATGGAGATGTGATTGTCGGCTTTGCTTCTTTTGGCCAGGCTACATACGAAGAAACCTATAATAGCGGCATGGGCAGCAATGGCCTTACTTCTGCCCGCCACGATACACTCGACCATAGTTATGCTGCCCAGTATAAAGAATCATACGATCCGGCATTGCCTGGCTATTTAGTGTATTGTGGCAAAAAGAAGCTCACAGAGAAAGTAATGGTTGAGTGGCGTGATAAAAAGTATAATACCGATATCGGAAAGTTATTACTCTCCCCTACCCGTACATATTTCCCACTAATGCAGGAGATTTACAGAAGTTATCGTCCGCATATACATGCAGCCATACATTGCTCTGGTGGTGGACAAACCAAGGTGTTGCATTTTATAAATGACTTGCACATTATAAAAGATAATCTTTTCGATACTCCTCCGGTATTCAATATAATACAGCAAAACTCGGGCACTAACTGGGAAGAGATGTATAAGGTATTTAATATGGGCCATCGCATGGAACTTTACGTGCCTGCCGAAGCTGCACAGCATATTATTGCTGTTGCCGCTAAATACAATATAGATGCCCAGGTTATTGGCCGTGTTGAAAAACATGGTGGTAAAAAACTTACCATTTCAGGTAAGCATGGGGTGTTTGAGTATGCCTGATTAATTTACATATCCAATCGGTTTTTCATATATTTGTAAGAAATAACCACTTCATGAAAAAATATTCAACTTGTTTCCTTATTACCTTAAGTTTTTGTATTACGGCATATTCGCAACAAAATTCAGGTGTAATTAACTGGACTGCCAAGAAACCATTTGAACAATATGGTTTTATTGAAAATAAAGGGCAGTTTTCCCAAAATGTGATTAATGAAGTACAAAAGCCTATCCTTTATTACACTGAAAAAGGCAGAGTAAAGCTCTATTTTACTACATCATCACTGGTATTTACTTATGATAGCTTAGTTACAGATAATGATTACAAAGACAACAAAGAGACCGATCGGCCAAATGTGAAGCTTGTTCCATATAGTTTTAATATAAGCTGGGAAGGTGCTAATGCCAACCCGCAAGTTGAAGTGCATAATCAACTCGATAACTACTATACATTTTCAAACCCCAATGATAAATTGGGCCGAAGCGGTATTAAAGCCAATGCCTGGAGTCAGCTTATATACCATAATCTTTATAAAGGTATTGATGTTATGTTTTACTTTCCTGATAAGGGTGGAATTGAATATGATGTAATTGTGCAGCCCGGCGCGGATCTTTCAGTATTTAAAATGAAGTACAATGGCGCAATAGTAAAACTAAGTGATGAAAATATAACAATCGTTTCTCCATTTGCCACTTTTAATGTTAACAAACCACTGGCAATTAATCCCAATGTGAGTTCTGCATTTAAAGTAAGTGGTAACTGTGTCTCTATTAACGTGGGAAGCTATGATAAAAGCCAGTTGCTTATTATTGATCCCTGGACCACATCGACTGCATTTACAGGGAATAATAATGCATACGACCTTGGTTTTGATAATGCAGGGAATGTGTATGTATCTGGCGGGGGTGATGCCGGAGATTACCAGATATGTAAATACAATAATGCCGGTGTAATGCAATGGACATATAATGCACCGTTTTCTGATAGAATTGGTGGTTATTGTTATTATGGTGGCCTTACTGTTGATCGTCGCACAGGTACAGCTTATTTTTCTGAAGGAGCTGATGCAAGCGTTACAGGCTGCCAGATTGTTAAGGTAAATACAGTAGGCAGCCAAACAGGGTTCTTTAATGGCGATCCGAATTTAATGGAGATGTGGCGCATCGGTTTTGATTATTGCAATAATATTATAGTGATTGGTGGTGGTAACCCCAATAATAAAGTAGCACAAACTGCTGTTATTGATACCTCATTAACTTCGCTTTCAATTGTAAATGCCCTGGGTGCTACCGATTCATATCACGATATGGCATTACTCGCTTTAGATGGATTGGGTAATGCTTATATGGCAACAACAAATCCGGTAGGCGGCCTAACAACTGCGATATTTGATAATGTAATGCTAAAACTTTCTCTACCGTCCTTGAGCCCGGTTGCATACATCAGGCCTGACCGACATAGCTTTAAAGAAGTATCTTCCATGCCATACTACCCTAATGCCGGAAGTGGTTATTATGCTGGTAATGGATTTAACGGAATGGCAGTATACAAAAACATGCTGCTTACCTATGATGGTGGTCTTCTCAGAAAATGGAGGCCATCAAATGGAACGTATGTGGATAGTATTCCTGTATCAGGTACTTATTTTAATTGGGGTGGTATTGCTATTAATTGTTGGGGAGATATATACATAGGTAATGGTTCGACAGTGCAGGCATATGACTCCACGCTTGTATTAAAGTCAAGCATTTCGCTTACGGCGGCTATATATGACCTTAAACTAAACGGCGCAGGTTTATTGTTTGCATGCGGTAATGGCTTTGTTAGTGTAGTTAGCATACCAATAGCAAACTGCTTCGATAGTACTTGTAGTGCTATTGCTGGTATTGAACCCGTTTCCGATTTTAGTTCAATAACTATCTACCCTAACCCGAATACTGGAAAATTTACATTTATAGCAAAAGACCTTACGAGTAATGTTGTACTGAAAATATATGATGTACTAGGGCAAGAAGTTTACACAAGAACTCTAAACCAGGCACAGCAAGACTACAATATAGATTTAAGTAATCAACCTAAGGGGATTTATCTGTATAAGATTATTACTGAAAAAGAAGTGCCCATTTCTATTGGCAAGGTGGTTATTCAATAGCTGTTAACTTCCACCTCCATTTTCAGTTTATTCCCTTAAAAAAGCGTATCTTTGCAGGAATTTTTACGAAAATACAATGCTCGAGAAGTTAGAAGATATAGTAAATCGGTATAAGCAGTTAGAACAACAACTATCTGAACCTGAGACTTTTTCAGACAACAAGCTTTATGCCAAGTTAAATAAAGAATATAAGGGCTTGACTAAAATATGTACTGCCATTAGTGAGTATAGGAATATAATGGGAAATATTCAATCGTCGAAGGATATATTATTTAAAGAAAAAGACGAGGAATTGAAGGATATGGCAAGGGCTGAACTGGAAGAACTTACCTTGCAACAGGTAAAAATGGAAGAGGAATTAAAGATAATGCTTACTCCTAAAGACCCGGAAGATGCTAAGGATTGTATTGTTGAAATACGCGCCGGAACAGGAGGCGATGAGGCCTCATTATTTGCAGGCGACCTTTTTCGTATGTATGCCCACTATTGTGAAACAAGAAAATGGAAGCTTGAAATGGTAGGTTTTTCAGAAGGTACTTCGGGCGGATATAAGGAAATAATATTTGAAGTTAAAGGCGACGGAGTATATGGCGTATTGAAATATGAAGCCGGGGTACACCGTGTGCAAAGGGTACCAAATACCGAAACACAAGGCAGGGTACATACATCTGCTGCTACAGTAATTGTTATGCCCGAAGCTGATGAATTAGATATTGAAGTAAAAGAATCAGATATACGTAAAGATACATTTTGCGCGGGTGGCCACGGTGGACAGTCTGTAAATACTACCTACTCTGCTGTAAGGCTTACCCACGTGCCAACAGGTATTATAGCCCAATGTCAGGATGAGCGCTCGCAGATCAAGAATTACGAAAAGGCATTATCGGTATTACGTACCCGTTTGTATGAAGTAGAATTAGAAAAGAGAAGAAGTTCAGATCTTGCAAAGCGTAAGAGCCTTGTATCGAGTGGCGACCGTTCTGCCAAGATACGTACTTACAATTTCCCTCAAAGCCGTATTACCGACCACCGTATAGGTTATACGGCACATAATTTGCAAACATTCCTCAATGGCGATATACAGGAGATATTAGATGCCCTGCAAGTGGCAGAAAATACAGAGCGCCTTAAAGAGGGTTATACCGCTGCTGTTTAATGAAGCGATTTTTAACCCGCACTCAACTTAGTGCCTTAATTCATCAAAAGAAGACCTTCCTTTGTGTAGGGCTTGATACGGATATTAATAAGCTTCCTTCCCATTTTCCTAAAACCCCTGCTTCGGTGGTTGAGTTTAATGAAAGTATAATTGAAGAGACGCATGATATATGTGTGTCATATAAGCTAAATCTGGCCTTTTATGAAGCTATGGGTACAGAGGGATGGGATGTATTAAGGAAAACCATAGATCTTTTACCTGAAAACAGTTTTGTAATTGCCGACGCCAAGCGTGGTGATATTGGTAATACTGCAGCTATGTATGCCGAGGCATTTTTTAAAGATTTAGATGTTGATGCAGTAACTCTTTCACCTTATATGGGTAAAGATTCTATTACTCCTTTTCTTGATTATAAAGGCAAGTGGAGTATTTTATTAGGTTTAACATCTAACGAAGGCTCTAAAGACTTCCAGATGCAGAAATTGCAGGATGGAAGTTATGTATACGAACAAGTACTTAAAACATCGTGTCAATGGGGTACTGCCGACAATACCATGTATGTTATTGGCGCTACACAGGCAGCATCGTTAAGCAGTATCCGCAAAATATTACCAGAACATTTCTTTTTAGTACCCGGCGTTGGTGCACAGGCAGGCGATATGGCTGAAGTAGTAAAAAATGGAGCCACTGACGAAGGCGGACTTCTTATAAACGCATCGCGCAGTATACTTTATGCAAGTAACGGGAAAGACTTTGCCACAAAGGCCCGCGAAGAAGCCCTGAGGCTGAAAAAACAAATGGAAACAGGGTTCTAGTTTTTTTGAGCAATGGCAAATAACAGGCATTTACATATTTCATCGAAAGAGAATAAGGACACTGGTTTTGGCACCAATGCCAATAACCAGGGTGGTCGTTCCGTAAACAAAGACGGAACAATGAACGTGCGCCGCGAAGGAGTTGATAGATTCACCAAGCTTAGCATATTCCAGGCCATGCTCACCATGCCTTTATGGAAATTCATTGTTGTTATTCTTGCTTTTTACTTTAGTATAAGCCTTGTATTTGCAGGAATATATTTTATTATTGGTTTAGATCAATTGCAAGGCATGATGGATGGTTCAATGTGGAATCATTTTAAAGAAGTATTTTATTTCAGTACACAAACATTTACTACGTTGGGCTATGGGCGTATTAATCCTGTTGGTGATGCAGCAAACATCATTTCATCGCTCGAGGCACTTACAGGTTTTCTGTCATTTGCTATTGCTACAGGTTTAATATACGGACGCTTTGCTAAGCCTGATTCATACCTTGTTTTTAGCGAAAATGCTTTGATAAGTCCTTTCCATGGGCATACAGCATTAATGTTCCGCCTTGTACAGTATAAAGAGAAGCATGCACTTACGGATGTTGAAATTGTAATAACCCTTGGTATGACTGTTAATGAAGATGGTAAGCAGGTATATAAGTTTTATAGACTTGATTTGGAGCGCAGCAAAATTGACAGCCTTGCCATGAACTGGACCATTGTTCACCCCATTGATGAAAAAAGCCCTTTGCACGGATTTACTGAAGATGATATGAAGAATTCAGATATTGAACTTTATGTGCTTGTACGTGGTTTTGATGAGATATTCTCAAGTACTGTACAAAAACGTACTTCTTACACATATAACGAAATACTGTTTCATAAGAAATTTGTACCCATGTATCACGATAGTGAAGATGGCAGAACAACTATACTCGAACTCCACAAATTGAACGATTTTGTAGATGTTAGCATTAAAAAAATCAATTAGAACGAGTACCCTATTTTAGTACCAAACAAGAACTGAGGGAATGATTCATTTACCGTTTGCGGAACATAAGTAGGTACATACCCCCCGGTAACATTATTATATACCTGTTCCGACTGGTAATAGCTTAGAGTAGCATTTCTGAATCCAATGCCGATATATGTATCATAGGTAAAGTCCGAATACCTTGATTCATATTGAAAGCCGATCTTAAATTGCCCGTCTAAAAAATTATAGCCGGGAACAAGTGTTCCGTATTGATTAATATTAGGCGAGTTAGGGAATGAATACTGCCTGTAGCTAAGGGCGGCGCCTACATAAAAACCTTCAAAATTATCGAAGCCACTAATGTAATATCGCAGCCCACCTTCTGCTGCAAGGTTTACACCCGGAGTTCCATCGTTTTCCCAGTATGAGCCTGAGTTGCCGTTACCATTGTTATTTATACCTTTAAAAAATTCAAAAACAAAATCGCGGTAAGTAAGCCCTAGCCCCACTTCACCGGTCAAGTTTTTCTTTATTAAAAATTCATAATTCATTAAAAACACCCCTCTGCCAAGCAAAAAGTAATTCCATTTTATACAGTTATGTTCAAGTGCTGCAATTGAATCTCCTTTAGTAACAGGTTTTGGGCTGCTATTATCAGATTTAAAAACGGTAACTTTTGTAGTCATTCCATTTTGAGCCCATGCCATTTCGCTTGTAATTAATAACAAAAGGAGGAAAAACTTTTTCATAAGTAGTGTTTTATAAAAATGTTATATTTGCGTGGTAAACATTAACCGCTCAAATATACAAAATACCATTAAATCACAATTATTATGAGGAAAATCTCCATTGCATTAAGCTTGCTTTTACTGGTTGCAACATCAGTTATTGCCCAAAATGTAAATATTTACTGGGGTAAACTAAATAACGAAGATCGCTCTGCTTCCACGACATTAATTGGTAAAAGAGGGGGCTTCTTATTTGCGGTTAAAGAATCGGGAAGAAATACAAGTATTTTAAAATATGGTATGAATGATTTGCAGGTAACTGCCGAAAATACAATTATGGGCAAGTTACCAAAGGGTATGACCGGGAAAACTATCTCGTCTGATTATAATTTTCATAGTATACTGCCTATGAAACAAAGTATGTATATTACCGTTACTGGCTATGACAGGAAAATAAAAGAAAATTCCCTGTATATCCAGCCAATTGATGATGGCGGCCGGCTCACTGGAAGCCTGAGCAAACTGGAAAGCATTGATGCTAAAAGTAAATATAACAGAGGCTCATTTCAAGTTATTATGTCTGACGATTCGACTAAATTTTTATTAGTAGATGCTCCTCCTTATGATAAGTATGCTGGTGAAAAATATACCTTCAGTATTTATGACGGAAACCTTAGCCAGTTGAAAAAATTGCAGGTTGAATTGCCTTTTAAAGATAAATCTTTCGATTTGAATGACATTACCTTCTCTAATGACGGCAATATATATATGATGGCAAAAATATTAATAGACAGGAAAGAAAAAGTAAAAGGCGAAGCAACTTATTATTATGAGTTAATATCGGTTAATACTGCCGGCGATGGCTCAGTTACTGAATATGAGATTAAGCTTCCGGGTAAATTTATCGACGGTATTTCTTTCAGCCCTGATGAAGACAAGGATATTGTTTGCGCCGGTTTATATGGCGACATGACAGGCACAGCTAAAGGCGATATAAGTGGGGTGTTTTTTATGCGCCTTAATAAAACATCTAAACAAGTTGATGCTACCGGTATGAAAGCACTCGATAAAGACTTTATTGCTGACCTGACATCAGAAAGAAAAGCTAATAAAGGTAAGGGTATTTCAAATGATTTTAAGTTAAAGAACTTTATAAGGAGAAGCGATGGTGGTTCTATATTACTTGCAGAATACAGTTACGATTATGTTGTAACATATACCACTACCGATTCTCATGGTATGACTACTACGCGCACAGATTACCACTATGTGCGTAATAACATTATTGCCATAAACATTAACCCTGATGGTTCAATTAAGTGGACTGCCGATATTCCTAAATATCAGCATACTGTTAATGACGGAGGTAAATACCTTTCGTATGCGCTTGCTACTAAGGGCGATAAGATATTCATCGTTTACAACGAAGCTTCTGAAAATATGGACCCGCAAAGAATAAAAGATGGCAAGAAACCAAGGGTTATGGGAAGCCCTCAAAATTCTACTGCTGTTATGGTTGAATTAAGCGAAGATGGCCAGTTTGATAAGAAAGCTTTGTTCAACAGCAAGGATAATAAGGTGGCTCTTTTACCGGAACACTACTTAAAGATAAGCGAAAATGAAGTTATTATTCCTGCATATAATGGCGGGGTACAATGCTGCATTATTTCATTTAAGTCTGCCACCTCAAAATTGGCAAGGTTCGAGTTTAAATAGACTTGCCTCATAATACTGAACTGGTTTTAAATACCGGGAAGAACAAATTCAATGAATAATTGAACTAATCTCTTCCCGGTATTTTTTTTTAAGCTTCCCTGACTCTATTTCATTATGCTCATCAGCCAATATGGCGCTTAGTCGCTTACCACCTGCATGAAACTTTTTAAATGGCAATAAACCCGATATAACACCGGTTACGTAATAACTTGTATAGAAGTTATAGCCTGCAAAGAACAGGAAGCCGCCATTCAACACAAACGAAGTAAAACCTTTAAACGGGTATCCTGCATAGGTTTCTCCTAAGCCTGGTAATATAGCCGACATGCGCCTGCATTTTTCGGGATTCTTGTAATTATAGCTTACAGGTAAATTCTTTATCTCGCTTATTTTTGCCGTATCCCCTTTATTGCAAGCCTTTATCATTTCGCTTTTACAACTTTCCCATTTCTCAATTTCATTCATCGAGTATAACCGCATCGTTAAATATTCATCGTAATGATTGGCAATAGCTCCGCTGTCCAATACTATTTCACTACACGAAATATATTCATCTGCCAGGAAATAATTGAGCATCTTTTCATAGCTCATTTCCGTATGCTGTTTCGTGCCTGCACAAAACTTCTCGGCACGGTAAAGCTCATTTATAGCATTATCATATAAGCCCGCATTTCTATTAAGCCTTGCTTTGTCCAACAAAGTATAAAAGCGCACCGAATCGCTTTGCGCCTGCCAGTATATCATTTCCTGGTGCAATAGTTTTACTGAAAGCGAGTCCGATACCTGCGACTCACTTTGCAGTGCTGCTAATGCCAGTATTATAGTAATTAAATATCTCATAATCTATTTGCTTCAAATGATCGCGTTTTTGTTTTTTTGCCAATACTATACTACCCCATATATTTCCTCCGTAAAACAGGCCAAACAAACTACCGGTAATAATAAAACGGGCGCTTTTATACCCCGCCCTGTAATACGATTCTGCTGCCTGTGCTCCCAGCGCCACATTTTCAATAAATGCCGATAAGGCCTCTTCTTTATAACCCAGGTATAATTTGCCCATACCTGGAATTAGCGCCGAATAAAACCCTGCCAGGAAACCGGAATAATGCGGAGGATGCTCATACCTTATTTTAATATCGCGCATGAAAGGCGACAGAGAAGATGTATTGGTATCCTGCATGGTGGGTTTTCGTTCAAGTATTTTTACCGATAAGGCAGCATCATTATAACATACAGGTAGCTGCTGCCCGGTGTAGTTATCAAGAAAACTATTCGTACGATCATATTTTTTGTCAAGTATTAGAAGCGATAGGTATGTATTGGATGTGGGTACTGAGAACGGAGGCTTTGGAGATACTTTATTCAGGTTACTGGTTGACGAATCGGTAATGCCAAGTTTGGCATATGCCAGCGATATGTTAAGGAACAGGCTGTCAGCAATTGTCCTGTCACCACTATACATTTTTTGCATTTGCCTGTTAAATGCAATTTGTTCGGGCAAAAGATTTTCTGCTACCAGATGTTTGTAAAAGCCCGCGGTATCAAACGATGTGCTTTGTGAAAAACAGGCAAAAGAAACAAATATGAGGATAACGCTAATCCTTAATTTTATACATCCCCGGTTCATCTATTACTTTTCCGCTTTGGTGGTCAATTAAATAATACTTGGTTTCGGGCTGGGCCTCGCCATTACAACGTGTAAGGCGGTCAGCAGTAAGGAACAGGCCTTTTATAAAACCCAGTTGCCCAATAGATTGTAGACCAAAATTAGAACAGGAAGGCTCAAACTCACATACTGCCGATACCTGCTCCGAAACAAATTTCTGGTACAGGTAAAGCGGCACAAACAAAATCATTTTTACAGGATTAAATGATACCCGCATGTGTATCACTCTTTTTTGAGGTGCATTCTTTGTCTTTTCATTTTCAATATGAGTCTTGATAAGAGACATATCGGGTGCCTGCTTTTGTGCCTGTAATAGCTGCACAAAAAACAGACAAAAAAGTAATGGCAATATTGTTTTTATAAATGAGTAGTCCGACATTGATTACTAATTGGAATGACTAAGATACGGAAATGATCGGCAGAAATGTTGTTTCTACCCTTCGAATGTAAATGAAAGCAAAAACACCTTCGAACGAAGTGTTTGAATGGATTGTGTGTAGATTGATTCGTCGGGTACCAAAAGGTTTCGGACACCCTGTGATATCTTCATTTCAATGCCAAACTTAAAGTAAGGAAGAAAGAACTGTACGCCTACCCCTGCTTCGTATGAATAATCATTTCGAATAAGCCTGACTGTTGCATTTATTCCTGCCAGTTGCTGGTTGACATTACTTTGTGAGGCAAGGTCGGTAGTGTATTTTACTCCGGTAAGTATATAAGCCTGGAAATTATTTAAGCGTTTCGATATGAGTTTTATGTCTACCGGGAAATCGAGGAATGTAGATATTACTTTTTTTACCGAAGTAAATGTATCAACAGGCCCTGCAAAAGAATAGGCCAAATCACGTTCTGCAAAGGCAAGATCAGGTACAAAACGGAGTTTTAAATATGTGCCTATTTTAAGTTCACTTACTATACCTAAGTTAAAGCCCGATTGGGGCTGGGAGTTTATTGCTTTAAGCGTACCATCGAAATGATGGCCCAGGTCTGGTATATTTTGAATAACAAAGTTAGTGGAGTTTATACCTATAATAAACCCGAAATGGATGCGGGTATGATCGTAGGCAGGCAGGTTCATGGTTTGAGCCTGCATTTGGCTGCTTTTTAATAAACCCAGAACGATTAGTATGATGTGGAACCCCTTTCTTAACGATAAGTGCATGGGCATATAACGTGACGCGCAGTGATTTATTTCGCGGGCAGATAAGTAAACCTTATTAAAAATGGATATGACATAAAAAAATCCCGCAGAATTGCGGGATTTTAATTTTTCGTGGTAGCTACCGGGTTCGAACCGATTATTATCTGCTTTTTATTACTGAACTAATATTTTCCGTGTAGCTAAATAGTTGTGCTTGCCGTCAAGGGCCTTAATAAAGTACATACCCGATGCAAGCTCTGCATTAAATAAATATTTCTGGTCATAACACTGCGCTTCTGCAACTTTTTTGCCTACCATATCATATACCTCTATGAAATGAATTCCGGGTTCATTAAAATAAATGGTAGTATGGGTTCGGAAAGGGTCAGGGTAAACGGACATTAGTTCACCACTAACCGAATCGTGAATATTGTTTAACGAAGTAGGAATGCTTCCCAACTGAACAGGTATCAGGCCATTTACGGGATAAGCACCGTTCGTTACATTAAAGCCAATCTTGCCACTGCAATACCCTGTTTGCGGATTAAATTCAAATACTACTCCATATCCGCTTCCACCTTCGTATGTTACCCCAATCAAATCTCCGTTTGTAGGTATTTCAAGCAGGTTGCCCTCTGGCCAAGAGCCATTGCCTCCGCTAAAATCAAAAACATCTTTCAGATAATGGTTAACAGGGTTGAATGAAAACAAGTTTCCGTCATGATGAATCCCTCCAACTGCAGCGCCTCCGTATAGCAACCCATTGGGAGGGTAGTACATTAACCCCTGGTTGTAAAATGAAGGGCCGCCGGTAGACGAGGAATAGCCATTTATTATCGCCAAAGGCGCGGTGTATTTATTAGTAGAAGGATTGAAAGAAAAGATATAGCCGTTCTCGTCATATCGTTCACTTACTCCATATAACAGGCCATTTGCACTGTCATAGGCCAGGTTAGGCGTTACGGCTCCATCAACAATTCTGTAGCATATTGAATCTTTGCCTGTAGCGGGGTTAAATTTAAATATGTAATCTGTATCATTTCCAGATGCTGAAACTCCGTAAAATATTCCTTTAACCATCGTCAGCCTGTCTGTGCCAATGCTTCCTGAATCGATATGGAACCCTTTAATTTTGTTTGTGCCGGGGGTATACCTGAATATGGAATCGAATCCGGGAACATAAATATTGCCATCTGTTGAATCGTAAATAGGAGTCCCATACATGTTATACCCCACAACAGCAGTGGTTTTGGTAATAGTATTATAATCAAACAACACCGGCGGAGTACGGCTGGCTACCACACCCTGAATTGTAAAATAAACATGTTTGTTTAATGGATCGTAGGCAGGAGTTCCGATAGCTGCATCGGTACCCGAAGTGTTATTCCAAAGAACAGTTTCAGTATTCGTACCCAAATCATAACTATACATAGCGCCCCATAAATCGCCGCCTCCGCTCTCGGCAGTGCCGTACAATAAATAGTCGGGCAATGCACCCGGCGGGAATTTTACGAAAATAAATGTGGTGTCGGAATATGTGCAGCCATTACTGTTTGTATAAGTATATACTATATAATGCGGCCCGGGTTTTGTAGTGGAGGCATTGAAATTATTACCTGAAACACCTTCACCTGTAAATACTCCGCCAACCGGTGTGCCATGTAAAGAATCGGTGGTAGAATTAAATGCAACGCTGTCTGATTGGGCGCTGATTGTTAAAACAGGCAATGCATGTACTATAATAGTGAAAGTGCTGTCTCTTTCATACGCTCCTTTATACACTGCAACTGAATATGTAGTTGTTACAGTGGGGCCAAGTTTTACAGAAGTTGCATTGCTTCCTGTGCTCCAATGATATGATGTTCCTCCTGTTACATTCATTACTGCTGTATCACGTATACATATTTGCCCGGGCCCCGACAATGCTAAAGGCAATACTTCACTGCCTGCATTTACAAAAAGCAGGTTACCGCGCGGATAAGTACCTGTTCCACCCGTTAATGTTGTAAGCAGGCTGTCTGCATCCTCAATTGGGTTGTAACAATTTATTGTGCCATATTCGGTACCGGTTAGGGTATTCACAAAATATAATTTTCCATCGGGTGCCAATGTAAGGTCTCCTTCCGGATCTTCACCTAAACTGCTGCCATTAAGAATGGCTTTCACACTATCCTTGTTTGTTATGGGGTTAAAACTATACAAGGTGCCTGAGTAGCCAGGCCCGGTAGTGCAAAGACCATAACAAACTCCCATCAGCGAATCATACATTAATCTTCCATATGGGGCATATCCATTAGAATTGGCGCTTGTACAATTATAAATTACAGTGTCTTTACCTGTGGCCGGGTCGTACATATATATAACGCCTTGATTTGTGGTTCCTCCGATGGCAGTTGCACCATATATTTTTTTGTTAGCAGGGAAAACCATTAAGCTTCCCAGCGGCAGAGAGCCATTCGTTTTATTAAAGTTTATCAGTACGTTTTCCTGGTTAGTAGCGGTATTGAAACTGAACATAGTTCCGTAATTTGATGTGCCGCCACTATCGGTTGTTCCATAATAAAGGCCGGTATAGGTATCATACATTAATGTCCGTTGCGGGTGTTCCCCATCTGTTCCGTTAAAGCTGAAACAAGTACTGTCCTTGCCTGTGGCAGGGTTGAAACTGAATATTACTCCATCGTTACTTGCTCCCCCGGTTGAGGTTAAGCCATACATTAACCCGCTGTAAGTGTTGTATACCAATCCGCCCTTTGGTTTAGCGCCATTTGTTCCGGAAAAACTAAACAGAACAGAATCTTTTTGCGTTGCAGGATTGAAAGCAAACATTACCCCTAGGTTTGATTTGCCTCCGTATTCTGTCATACCATATAGCCATCCGTTTGCCGGGTTAATAGTCAGTTCACCATGATAAGGGTATTTTCCATCGGTACCCGCGAAACTATGAATCACCGAATCTTTCCCGGTTGAAATAGTGTATTTGAATATTATGCCATCGTTATTCGTCCCACCCATTTCTGTAGTGCCATATAATACATCGAAAGGAGTTATAGCAGGAGCCGGTGTGACATATATGTACATTGAATCTGAATTCTGGCAACCAAAACCCGTATTGTAAGTGTATACAATAGTATGTATACCTGTACCTGCAACATAGCCGTAAAAATTATTGCCATTAACACCTTTGCCGCTGAATACACCACCTGCCGGGTTTGCTGAAAGAACATCGGCCAGTGAATATGGACTTACGGTATCATACTGCGCACTAATATGCAGCGCAGGTATTGGGTTAACTACAATGTGCACAGTATCGGTATCATTAGGGCAGCCATACGCGCTTTTTGCAATTACCCAATAAGGCGAAGCTATAGTTGGTGAAACATTTACAGATGTTGTTGTGTCACCATTGCTCCACTGGTAATAAGTACCTAATGAATTTACCGATAATGTAGTTGAACCGCCAAGGCATATAGTGTCAAACCCGGAGATAACAGCGCTTAATGGTTTATTAATTGTTATAGTTACACTATCTTTTGAAATACAACCCCCTTTAGCAGTTACAGTTAATGTATATGTAGTTGCAGAAACCGGAGAGGCAACAGGGTTTGAACAGGTTATACAGGTTAAGGCGGTTGCCGGTGCCCAGTTGTATAAGCTATCAGTGCTCGCGCTGAGCTGAACACCACCTGAACACAAATTTGCACTGGCAGGGCTTATAATAGAGCCTCTTTTTACATTTATTGTTATGGAAGTGTCTTTTACATAAATCCCTTTCTTTATTTGTACTGAATATGTTGTTTGTTTGGCCGGGCTCACCACAATACTTGCCGTAGTTGCACCGGTATTCCATAAATAAGATGTTCCGCCCAAGGCTGTAAGGGTTGAAGAACCGCAAGGGTAAACAGTATCGTTGCTGGCCGCAATTGATACTTTTAAGTTGTTGCGGTTTACTACAATTAAATCTCCCGTTGGGCTTGCTCCGTCGGTTCCACCTTTAAAAATATGCAATACAGTATCTTTATTGGTTACCGGGTTAAATCGTATTAAACCACCGCTACCTCCGGCACCCGCATATACTAAGCCATACAGCAGGTGATCGTTCGGGTTATAAACCAGTTCGCCATAGGGGTTTTCGCCAATGGTGCTTACTCCGTTGAAAGCTACCATTACTGAGTCATTACCTGTATACGGGTTATAGCGATAGATAACACCAACACTGTTAGGTCCGCCATTATACGTCATGCCATAAAGCATTTTGTTATAAGGGTCGAGCATTAAGGTACCATATGGATAAGAGCCATTACTGGTGGCAGTAACACTGGCATTGAAATTAATAACTATACTATCCTTTCCGGTAACAGGGTTGTAACTGAACATAGTTCCATAATAATTGGCACCACCACCATAGGTTGTACCATAAATAAGGCCATTGAACTTATCATATATAACCGATGTACTAAAAGGATTTTGTCCGTTAGCTCCGGTAAAATTTTTAATCACACTGTCTTTTCCGGTAACAGGGTTTATACTGTAAAATGTTCCATAACCACCTGAACCGCCACCTTCGGTAAGCCCATATATTAATCCGTTAACCGAATCAAATAAAGGCGCCCCGTATTCCGGAGCGGAACCGCTGGCGTTGGTGTAGTTATAAATAATACTATCATTATTATTGTTTGGGTTCAGTTTGAAGAAAACGCCGTCACTACCCGAACCACCCGAGTGCGTGTCGCCGTAAAGCATACCATTTACAGGATCGTATGTAAGGGTACCGTAAGGATAAGAGCCACTGGTACCCGGGCTGAATTTTGTTATTACCTTTTCAGTTCCGGTTGAAAGATCGTAGCTAAATAAAACGCCATAGCCGCTTCCACCACTTTCAGTCATACCATATAATAAGCCATTCACAGGATCTAATACTACACTGCCCCTGGGTGAATTTCCTGTTGCAGAACTGGTTCCGCTGGCAAAGCTTAGTAAAGTACTATCCTTATTAGTGGTAAGGTTATAGCTAAATAAAACACCTGCGTTGCTTGAACCGCCCATATAGGTCATGCCATAAAGCATATATTGTTGGGCTATGGCATTTGAAATAAAAAAAGAGAACAAACTAAAAAGAAGTAGTGATTTTTTCATTTGTGGTGGATGAATGTACTATTTCAAAGTATGCATACGATTAATTAATTATTTTAAAAATAAGAAAAAAATAAGAGGTATTCTCTATTTTTTGCATATAAATTTTAAAGTATGCAAATGAAATAAATAAGGGCTTCAGTCAAATCGCTGAAACCCTTATTCATATTCTGTGGGAGCTACCGGGTTCGAACCGATGACCCTCTGCTTGTAAGGCAGATGCTCTAAACCAGCTGAGCTAAGCTCCCAAAATTGAGAGTGCAAATATAATATTTCTGCTTATACGCCAACTTTTTGTTTGAAAAAACATTTTGCCTCATCAAATAGCCTATTGGCAGAGGTTGTACAGGACTAAAAGATGCTTTTACTTAACTACAAGCTTCGATTTGTAGATTTCATTACCCTTTTGCAACACAATCATATAAACACCCTCAGCAAATCCATCCAAGTCTATTGAATGCGTATTATTTCCTGCAATAGCCGTAGCGTTCTCCTGTTTTACTACTCTTCCGTAAATATCTGTTAACGAAACCATGTAATTACCACCGTCATTCAACTTAAATGTAATGTCAACTTGTTTACTGGCAGGGTTTGGATAGGCATGAATAAAGTCTGATGTTGCCATTTCATCTATCCCGGTTGTGCATGATTTATATACAAAAGCTACAGAATCGGAACTAATGCCATTGGCGCTAACGTATAACCAATAAGTACCGTTGGGTACATTACCCGGTACTGTAAATTCTGCAGTATCGGGCATACTTCCGGTTTGTACCGCGGTGCTATTCCAGTTAAAGGTACGGGCATAGTATATTTTATTACCCAACCTTAGCCTGATTATGGGGTAATTGGTAAACATTTGCCAGTCATCGCCATAATCTGCCCCCTGAGATATGCCATTGAATAATGTACCTGTAATAGTATATACACAATTCTTCTGTGTAACATTTGTAATAGTCGGCTTACCTGCTGCAAGTGGCTTGCCGCTTGGAGTATATATATAGTAATATGGCGAATACTGGTCAGAATAAAGTACTGTTCCGTCAGGCAAGTCGAGCATATTTGTAAAGAAACATGGCTCGCTTACTGTATCTCCTCCAGTTGGAGCACTTATCTGGGTGAACGAATTGGTGGTATAGTCAAATTCAAAATATGCTGTTGGAGAGGGAAAATATCCCCTTACAGAATCAGGTGTTGGGGATGCTGTGCATAGTATTTTTCCATTGATCATCATAGCACCAGGTGCATCCGCAGCTCCGTAATGATTTGGAATATCAGGTCCTTTTGTCCATGTTCCCGGTGCAACAGTCCCCGAAGGTGTATAATATGCTGTATGCCCTGTTGCTCCCATAATAAATCCGCGCCCATCTGGCAATAATAAAAATGGCCCTGATTCATAAGCATAGTTATCATAAATAGAATCTGGAGTATTGGCATCTTTTACCCACTTATTTAAAGATGGTATATATCTTTCAGATGTAAGCGTACTTGGGCCTCCGTCATCAACAAATAAAATACTGTTGTCTTTTAGCTTAAGCCACGATGACTCGGCATGGTAACCATGACATACAGAAACTGCTCCCCATTTATTGGCTACCGGGTCATAAATAATAGTACTGTCGTCATAATAAGCAACCCCTAAAACTGCTTCCAGTACTTTACCATCTGGCAATATTTCCGAATTTGCATCACCCAGGTATTGTCCTTCATTTGGAGCCATTGTCCAGGTATCTGTTATTGGATCATAAACTTCAGCAGAACTACCCCCGGTACCATATTCTCCACCGGCAACAAAAACACGGCCATCTTTAAGTACTTCCGAAGAAAAATAAAGCCTTGAATCGTTCATTGGTGCTATTTGCGACCATGTGCCATTTATGTAACTACCATTTGAATCAGGGGTCAGCTTATCCCAAACAATTCCATAGCCATCAATACCTCCGGTATGTGTTTTTGATATTACGGTGCCATCGCTAAGTAACAGCATTACACCAACATTCGAATCTGAGGGAGTATTATTAAGCGGTGTCCATGTGCCTTGTGCATTTATTTGCGAGCAGCAAATAATCAGGCCAAGCAATAATGCCAGTCGGGTAGAATTTATTCCACATAGTAGTTTTTTGTTCATCTAAATATATTTAGGAGCACTGATACAATAATTCAAATATAATATTTCGGGCATGCAAACACAATTGCGTCTCCATGTATTGCGTAGAGTGTTTAAGATAGTTTATCCATCAGCACAATGGGTATAAGTGTGGCAACCAAGCCCAGTAATACACTGCCAAATATATAAGTAAAGAATTGTACAGTATGCCCGTCACGCATAAGCGATATACCTTGATAAGAAAAAGCTGAGAATGTAGTATAACCACCACAAATACCTGTTGTCAGGAAACCGCGCCATTCGGGTGATATATTAAACTTGCCCGAAAGAGCATATATGAGGCCAATGGCAAAGCAGCCGGTAACGTTTACAAGTAATGTACCATAAGGGAACGTATTTGGTACAAAACGGGCTTCAGTAATATTAGTGATAAGGTAGCGTAAAATACTGCCTATGGCTCCTCCTAATCCTATTAATGTAATAGACTTTAACATATCAATAAGTTTTTAAGGTAGGAGTTATTAGTCGCGCAACGTGCGGGACGGTTAAGGGCAAACCCCATTGCCACCGGGCACAAAGATAATAAATCTATTTTACTCTATAACGATGGCCCGGGATGACGCAACGATTCGATCCACTCGTCTACAGTTTTCTGAAACACCTCGGGGTACAAATTATTGTTAAATCCTTTGCTTGAGAATACTTTCGTGAGAGAATCTTTCAAAATAAATTTCTTTTGCTGTACCCACATCGCAATTTCCAATGCTTCGAAACGCATAGCAAGATATTCCTGTTCTGTTTGCCCCGGTGTTGGAATGAACAAAGCCCGCTTCCCTCCTATTGTGGCTAGGTCCATTATGGTTGAATAACCAGGGCGGCTTATAATGGCTTTGCTGCAAAGTATCTTTTCATATAACGATGTATCATTTAAATGCGGCACCACATCAACATTGGTGTGAGGGCTTTCAACGCCTTTATTACCAGGTAATCCCTGTACTATAAGGGCTTTTATATAAGGCAAATTACCCAATTGATTTATTACGTTCTTCTCTAATATTTTACGTTGTGGCTCAGGCCCGGAAAGCAAAACAAGGAGGTCATACTTCATGTCCTTGGCTCCATTTGCCGCACTGAATCTTGATAGTGGGCCTATGTAAGTTGCAGCTATGCCTTCAGGCAACGGGTGCGAAAGGTTACCTGATAAATTATCTTCTCCTTCGTTATCGGGTATCCAGCACGCGTTAAACTTGGTTACAAACTCCATTACTTTATCGCTGAACCTGCGGCTGCCAGCACTGGCTTGTATATTTAGTTGGTGTGTAATAAGTACACATGGCACCAAATCAGAATATAAACCATAGCGGTTATCTGAAATAACCGCATCAATCTTTTTCTCTGCTATGATTTTTTGCAATTCCTTATGTTCTCTCTTAATAGCAGAAAACAGTTTAGGTATCTGTAATAATACCTTCATGCTGGCAGGCAGAAAGTATGAATACTTAACATTATATCCCTTTATTGTCACATGCTCTATACCCGGAAACTGCTCCAGCAAAAGCTTTTGCTGTGCACCATCTGAACCAATAACCACTTCAATGTTTTTTTCGCGCAAGTGCTTAATAATAGGTATGCACCTTGTTGCGTGGCCTAAGCCCCAATCGAGCGGGCTAACTAATACTCTCATTCAATCTCATTTATAAAACAACCACTTTCCTAATTCCTTGTAAGTAACTTTTTTGCCATACATTAGTAATCCTACTCTGTAAATACGTCCTGCAAGCCATACAGTACCAAGTATAGAGGCAATAAGTAAAATCATTGAAAGCGCTAATTCCCATACCGATATACCGAATGGTATACGAGCCATCATAGCAATTGGTGATGTAAGCGGGAAAATAGAGAACCAAAATGCCATGGAACTATGGGGATCGCGGACGATATTGAACATTACCAAATAAGATAAAATCAGCGGGGCCGTTACCGGCAGCATAAATTGCTGGCTGTCTGTTTCCTGATCAACGGCAGAACCTATAGCAGCAAACAATGCACTATACAACACATAGCCTGCTAAAAAATAAAACAAAAAGCAAGGCAGTATTAATAACCAATTAGTGTCGCTAAGATTTTTGTATATTCCCATAAAGCCCGTAACAAAAGCCGATTTTGGTGCAGTAACTTGACTCATTTGGGCAGTATTCGCATCCTGCGTTGGCATTCCCGTTTTCATAGTTTGCTGTGCATTGTAATTAGCCGGATTTGTAATTTGCGACTGAGCATATTTCGATTCAATACTAAATGCGAAGTAGCCCAGTATAAGCCATGCTACAAATTGGGTAAGTCCCACAAGCCCCACGCCAATAACTTTACCCATCATAAGCTGAAAAGGCTTAACTGATGAAATAATAACTTCTACAATGCGGCTTACCTTTTCTTCCATTACACCACGCATTACCTGTACCGAATAAAGGAATATGAAAAAATATATTAAAATAGAACAGCAAAATGCAAGTCCAAGATTATAATCGCTGTTGGTGGTTTTGTTATCTACTACATTCAGCACTCCAATAGTTGTGTTTATCTGCTTTATCATATTCTGGTCAAGGTTCAATGCTTTCATTTTCCCACTCATAATAATTGAGTTCATTTGAACCTCTATGTCTGAAATAACTTCTTCACCGGGGTCGGCTTTGGAGTGAAGCTCAATTTGCTTCACATCCTGAGTTGGTGGAATGTACATTACAGTAACCTTTGCAGAATCGGCAAATATTTTAAGCACCTGGTCTTTATTAAAATTGCAATAACCGAAATCGTAGTTTACAGTTGGGGTACTTGTTAGTACCGCACAAAAACTCTTGGTTTCATCTACCACCACTACATGATGGTTCTGGTTTTTAGAGTTTGAAAGCGCTGTTGGAATAAGCACTATCAAAGCACCAAGTATAGGTGTCAATAAAGTCATAACTATAAATGACTTTTTCTTTACCCTGGAAAGATATTCTCTTTTTATTATAAGTCCTATTTTGCTCATTGTGCAGATATTTTGTTTGTACCCTGTACTGCTGAGATGAAAATCTCACTCATAGATGGTAATATTTCTGAGAAGCCTGTAATCATACCCGCTGGCATAACGGTTTTTAGCAGATCATTCGACAATGAATCCTTGGGGATTTTTACTCTTGCCACATTGGCATTAGCATCTTCTGCAAGATTTATCAAATCATATTTCCCTGCAACGGCAGATTTGAAAGAGGATACATCGCCATTAAACTGCACTTCCCATATATGCGATTTGTACTTGTGTCGTAATTCATTTACAGGGCCTTCAAGCACCGCCTTAGCATTATTTATAAGCGTAATGTTATTACACATTTCTTCAACCGATGCCATATTATGCGTGGATAGTACTATAGTGGTACCCTGCTTACACATATTCAGCAATTCCGTTTTTATCAGTTCTACATTTATAGGATCGAATCCGCTAAAAGGCTCATCGAGTATAAGCAAGCGTGGCTGGTGTAACACAGTTACAATAAATTGAACTTTTTGCGCCATGCCTTTTGAAAGTTCTTCTACTTTCTTGTCCCACCAGGCGCCTATCTCAAATTTCTTAAACCACTCCCTTAGTTTTTGTTTGGCTTCGGCTTTTTTCATGCCTTTAAGCTGGGCTAAATAAAGTGCCTGCTCCCCTACTTTCATTTTCTTATACAAACCGCGTTCCTCCGGCAAATAACCAATCTGTTCGATATGTTTAGGAGCAAGCTTTTCGCCGCCAAAAGTTACTTCACCGCTATCGGGTGCAGTAATCTGGTTAATAATACGTATCATCGATGTTTTGCCGGCTCCATTGGGGCCAAGTAATCCATAAACTGTACCTTCCGGTACGTTTATACTTACATCGTTAAGGGCAGTGTGCTTATCGTAACGCTTTACAATATTTAATGCAGTAAGCAGATTGGTCATAGAGATATAAATGAGAAAACAATATTACTCAAATATCTCTTTTATGCGTTCAAAAAAACTTTTGTCTTTTTTGCCCGGTTTTGGTGCAAAGCTTTGCGACTTACGCAGGTTCTCAAACATCTTCTTTTCTTCCGATGAAAGGTTCTGCGGTGTCCACACATTTACATTTACCAATATATCTCCCTTACCATAATGATTAAGCCTTGGTAAGCCCTTACCTTTCAGGCGAAGAATAGTTCCGCTTTGTGTTCCCGCATCTATTTTAACTTTGGCTTTGCCATCTAATGTTGGCACTTCAATATTTGTTCCTAAAGCAGCATCAACCAGGTTAAGATAGTGATCGTAATATAGGTTCACGCCATTGCGTTTCAGGTGTTCGTCTTCAATTTCTTCGATAAGTATTATAAGGTCACCTGGTATTCCACCATGCGGCGCAGCATTGCCCTGCCCGTTTACCGAAAGCTGCATACCGTCTTCCACACCGGCAGGTATAGTTACCGGTATAACTTCTTCTCCATGTGTAATTCCCTGTCCATGACAGTTTTTACACTTATCAATAATTATTTTGCCTTCACCATGACATGTTGGGCATGGCGCTGTAGATTGTATTTGTCCTATAAAGGTACGTTGTACACGGGTAACATAGCCTGAGCCATGGCAGGTGTTACAGGTATTAAATCCTGAACCTTTGGCAGCGCCAGTTCCACGACATTCCTTGCACGATAATTGCTTGCTGACTTTTATCTTTTTTTCTACTCCGTGAGCTATTTCAGAAAGGGTAAGCTTAAGTTTAATACGCAGGTTGGTACCACGATTTACTTGTCGGCCACCTCCGCCTCCGCCAAAACCAAAGTCACCAAATACATCTCCAAAACGGCTGAATATATCTTCCATATTATGGAAGCCCTGTCCGCCACCAAAGCCACCCATACCATCAGATGCGGCACTACTGCCCACACCTGCATGGCCAAACTGGTCGTAGCGTTGTTTTTTTTGAGGATCGCTAAGTACTTCATAAGCCTCAGCAGCTTCCTTAAAGCTATCTTCCGATTTCTTATCTCCCGGGTTACGGTCGGGGTGATATTGTAATGCCTTTTGGCGATAAGCTTTCTTTATCTCATCGGCCGAAGCGCCTTTACCAACGCCTAGTATTTCATAAAAATCACGTTTTGCCATAATAAAATCCCTGCATTATTTATTAGCTGCCCACTACAACTTTAGCGTGGCGTATTACTTTTTCATTCAAGGTATATCCTTTCTCTACCACATCAAAAATCTTACCCTTCATCCCTTCTGCAGGCATGTGGGTAATGGCTTCGTGCAGGTCGGGGTTAAATACTTCTCCCTTTTCGCCCATTGGCTTAACGCCTTTGGCTGTGAGTGTTTTTATGAGTTTTTGATAAATGAGCTCAAGCCCTTCTTTTACTGCTTTTTCATCTTTATGATGTGCAATTGCCCTTTCTATATCATCTACAACTGGTAAAAAGCTAACAATAGCATCTTCCCCACCCGATGTTATCAGATCAAGCTTTTCTTTGGCTGTTCTGCGGCGGTAGTTATCATATTCCGCATAAAGGCGGGTGTATTTGTCGTTGAGTTCCTTTAGTTTGGTTTCTATGTCAACTACGATCTTAGCCTCTTCTTTAGGGTCTTCAGTTATTTTTTCAACTGATTCTTCCTGTGGGTTAAGGGCTTCCTCCGATTCTATTTTCTTATCTTCCATAACAGTATTTTATTCTTAAAGGTTGCAAATATAATCTTTCAAAAACTGTGCCAAAGAGGTTTAATAAGTCACTATGGCAGAATTAAGGAACAATAGTCGTAAAATGTCAATAATTAATGTTTGAAGCCTGACACTATTCCCTCGTTTTCAGCGTTATAAAAATAACCAACTAACCCATTACCATGAAAACACAGAGCATTACAGTAAGTGCGCTCGCACTTATGGGCTTTTTTGCTGCTTGCAATGCAGCACATCCTTACAATAAACAATCTGAATCTTCTGACAAAGCTATGGCTATTACCCTGACACCACCTGTGCCCGGCCAAGCAGGGTATAACGCACCAACATATAGCTGGACAAGCAGGGATTCCGTTTTCACTATGATGTCATCTTCTGCAGCACAAGGTGGCAAAGATTCTACGAGAAGATTTATACGTACTGCCGATCTGCGATTCAGGGTAAAGAATGCGGTAAAAGCATCCTACTCTATTGAAGACATCACAAGGCATTTTAATGGGATAGTTACTTATACCCATTTATACAGTGATGTGGAAAGAACAACCACAATACCTGTAAGCGAAGATTCTTCACTGGAAACAACTTATTACACTATGATAAATACCATAGTAATGAGGGTACCTAATTCTGAACTGGACACAACCCTTAAATGTATTGCCCCATTAGTCGATTTTATGGATTACCGGTATATAAAAGCAAATAATGTAAGCCTGAAGTTATTTGCTAAACGATTGGAGCAAGACCGACTTGAACGCCATAATGCACGCCTGGCAAAACAGGTAGATAATACTAAAACCAAAAAGCTTAGCGATGTTACCGATGCAGAAAATGATATGTTGGCAAAAGATGAGATGAAAGACAATGCTATGCTTGATAATTTGAGGACAGAAGATAGCATAAAGTACAGCGCTATTACAATTTACTTATACCAGCGCCAGAGCCTAAAACGTGAGCTCATAGCCAATGATAAAAACATTAATGCCTATGAACCCGGTTTTGGATACAAGTTCGTCAGCGCTATTAAGTTTGGCTGGAACATAATAGTTCAGTTAGTGCTTTTCTTTGCCAATATATGGACGCTGATTTTATTACTTGTGTTAGGCGTTTACCTATACTACAAGTATGCAGGAAAAATTAATAACCCTAAGAGCTAAGGTGATTACTTAGCACTCTTATCTTCACTCATAATACCCATAATGTTTCCATCGGGGTCAGTGAAATAAGCATAATACCCAACGGTTGGAATTGGGGTTTTAGGCACAACCATTTTCCCTCCGTTGGCTTCTATGGCTTTTATAGAAGCATCCATATCTTTAATACCAATAGAATTAGTAACAGGCTGCCGAGGGTCACGTTTTTTCATAATAGCGCCATTTATGCCGGGTTGGGTATTATCACCTGTCGTGGCTAACCAATAATCCATATCGCCCCATTTTTGGGTTTGCCAGCCAAATACGGTTTTATAAAATTCTGCGGATTTCTCTGGATTGTCAGATGGTATTTCAAAATGTACTATACGGCTCATGATAAAAAGAGTTAAAGTTTGTATTTCAAATATAATAAAAAAGGCCACCATTTCCGGTATCCTTTTTCTTGTTTAGGGGGACTGTTATTGTTTTATAAACCGAACAACCTCTGTATTGCTTTCTGTAATAATTCTTGCAAAGTAAACACCGGCAGGCAAGCTGCTTATGTTAATTGTAAATTGTGAATGGTTAATTGTCAATGGCGAAAATATTTCTCGTCCCGTAATATCAAGTATTGAAACTGAAATATCTCCTTTAACCTCTTTTGCAAGTTTAATGTTCAGTTCATTGGTTGCGGGTACAGGGTATGCAACAGCCGAACTGCCAGATGCTATTTGCACTACAGATGTTGGCAGGCCGCCAATTACCCTTACCCTGTTGTTTTGAAGATCTGCAATGTAAATATTGCCTTTGGCATCTATAGCAATACCAGCCGGCTCATTAAGTTCTGCTGAAGTAGCCGGTCCATTATCGCCTGCAAAGCCACTGGTGCCATTACCGGCAAAGGTCGACATATTACCTCCACTTACCATTCTTACACGGTAATTAAGTTCATCGCCTATATAAGCGTTACCTAAAAAGTCCATAGCCATTTGTGCGGGTGCGTTCATTTTGCTTGAATCAGCAAGTTTACCATCTCCATTAAATCCGGCGTAGCTTAATTCTCCGGCAAAAACATTAATAATACCCGTTTTGGCATTTATTACACGCACGTAATTATTAACGGTAACATATACATTATCGGCATTATCAACATAAACATATAATGGATGCAATATGCCAACGTTATTGTGCAAAGCCCCGTCGCCATAATTAAAGGTTGAGCCATTACCAACGTATGTTTTTATAATACCATTGGTGTCAACAATTCGTACACGATCATTACTGTAATCAGCAATATACAAATTGCTTTTGCTATCAAAAGCTAAACCTGCGGGCCAATGTAATTCAGCCTTAATGGCTTTTCCTCCATCTCCTTTAAAGCCTGCCGTATCATTACCTGCAAAGGTTGTTATAATGCCATTGCTTACTTTACGCACCACGTTATTGCCCCAATCGCCAATATACATATTACCTTTCTTGTCAAAAACCACACCGGAGGGCTGGTTGATCTCTGCAGCAGTAGCTGCCCCGCCATCACCGGCATATCCACCTGTTCCGTTACCGGCAACAGTTGTTATAATGCCTGTAGTAGTATTTACCTTGCGGATGCGGTTATTACCCAGGTCAGCTATATAAACATTACCCGTATCATCAATTGCCAGACATGAGGGGTAGGAAAGCTGAGCAGAATCGGCCTGGCCACCGTCACCACTAAACCCTCCGGTCCCTTTGCCGGCAATGGTATTGATGTTTTGAGCCTTAACGCCGATGGCCAGACCAACGATAAGTACAACGAGTAATTGTTTTTTCATTTGTTTTTTAGTTTTAATTATTGATACAAATTTCGTAGGTCCAAACCTTAAATCGTAATCTTTAAAGCTGCTATTATTAAACCTCTAATAGTATTTTATTACCATGTTATAGTAATGGTGCCATTACCCGAAGCTGCTAATGTGCTGTATGTTGTTGCAGAACCTGAACTGTAGCTGGAACCACCACCACCACCACCGGAGTATCCGGTTCCATCGGAGCCACCACCGCCACCGCCATAATAACCACCACCGCCGCCGCCTCCACCGCCGGTCGGAGTACCCGTACCGAAGGCACTACCTCCTGAGCCGCCTTGCCCAGGTGTACCTGCAGAACCACTGCCTCCGCCATTAGCACTACCTCCACCCGCACCGCCAGACCCTACAAGGCCTGCACCACCACCACCTGCAGAACCACCGCCGCCGCCTGCAGTACCATTCTGGCCACTTGTTCCTCCATTTCCACCACCATGTGCAAAACCACCACCTGTACCACCGCCGCCGCCTGCTACAGCAAGCATATTACCGGGAAAAACGTAGGGAGACACCCTGATGTCAGACATGCCTCCACCTCCTCCATCATCGAAGGCACTGCTGTAACCTCCGGGCCCACCTCCGTTCCAGCCGGTAACATTCTGTCCTCCGGCTCCGCCAACATTTACCTGTATAACCTGCCCTGCCGTAACGCCGGATATTGTTGTTTGCACCTGGGCGCCATAACCGGTAATTATTGGAAAGCTTGCACCATAACCTCCGGAAGCACCTTTTAATACAACAGTAAATGTAGTTACAGCACATGGTACTGTCCATGTTTGAGATCCTCCAGTATAGCTATATGTAATACTGCCATGCGTACCATTCTGGAATGTTACAGCTAAACAACTGGGAGCGCTGATACCGCAACTGCCAATAGCAAATACACATATATTACCTGTAAGTGCCGTGCTACAACTAATATTAATACTGGTAGTTCCCTGGCCCGAGGTAATAGTTACACCAGAAGGCACAGACCAATTATAACCTGTAGCGCCTGCTACCGCTGAAATAGAATACGTACCGGTATAGGGCAAGGGGCATGCCGTAGAGTTACCGGTGATAGCACCCGGGGTGGTAATACTACCTCCGTTTCCCGGAAAAGGAATCCAGACTGCACTGCTCCAATAATAATACTCTTCACAATCGGTATTAAAAATCATAAGCCCGGTTGCAGGCGAAACAATAGCATTCATGCTGATAGTGTTCATAACCGGCACAAGAAACCCTTGAGGGTTTGCAACAAAATTATTGCCTGTATTAAGATCGAGTATTGCGGAAGAATTAGGAGCTGTACCTGTAGTATTAATGCCCACATTTTGGGCCTTAAGAGCTACAATGGATAGCAATAAGAAAAATAAAATAAGCAACAAAACAGGCTTGTACTGTAGTGATGAGCGTGTTTTGTGCCCGCCAGGGTTTTGTGTATTTGTTATCATGATATTATATTTAGGGTATACCAAAGCTCCTTCAGTTTCATCCCAATTACAACTCATTATGTCTGTTATTATTAAACTTCTATCGACTGCATTGGGTATTGTATTATATTTGTTTTAGTCTATTCAATATTAAGTCTCAATGATACCATCCAAAGAACTTTTCGAGTTAATAAAGTCGATGACCAAGACAGAAAAGAGATACTTTAAAAAGTATGCTTCCCTTTTTACCGTTGGCGATAAGAATAACTATGTGGTGATATTTGATGCTATTGACAAACAGAAGGAGTACGATGAAAAGAAACTACTTGAAAAACTAAAAGAGCATGACTTTGTAAAACATTTCGCCGTTGTAAAGAATTACTTATACACCAGGATACTGGATGCATTGGAGAATTACCATAGCAATATGAGTATTCAGGCGCAAATGCGTAAAACTATCAGCCATATTGAAATACTGCAGAAGCGTGGACTATACAATCATTCACTCAAATTAATTAAAAAGGTAAAACAAGAGGCAGAAGAATCGGAATTAAATAACGTTTTGCTCGAAATGTACACCCAATGGGAGTTTGGTTTTTACCTTGAGAAGTATGACCTGGATGCCATGGAAAAACTATATGGCACTATCAGCAATATTTCTGAATCTATTACCGAAATATCTCTTTGCCGCTATCTCTGTCTTAAAATGGTTAATTTTTATGTGGGCTATACCAGTAGCCGCGATAAGAAAATTCTGCAGCAGGCGGAAAAGCTGATAAAAAGCCCAATGTTTAAAATAGCCTCAGGCACTAAAACAAACGCGGGAAGAAGAAACATATATGAGCTTTACTTTTTCTATTGGTATACAAAAGGGAATATCGAAAAAGCTTACAACTCCGGAGTTAAACTTGCAGAGACCTATGAAGCCAATATGCCCCTGATGGTTAAAAATATATCATCGTACGCATCAACGCTGAATAACTTATATACGCTTGCCATGGATTTGAAAAAGATCGATGAAGCCAAGTCCAGTTTAGATAAAATTAAATCGGTTTCGATTCATTTTAAAACGTATGCACAAAAGGCAAAGCATTTTTTTATTTATAATACTAACTTTTTACACTACTCATACCGGACACATCAATTTGCAACTCTTGAGAAACAATTGCCTCTAATTGTAAAGGAATATTCACAGTTTGAGAAGGAATTTAACAACTATGAGAATATTGAGTTTTTGGCGGTAACTGCAATTGCAAGCTACTACACAGGCAATCTAAAAAGAGCTATACAGATATTGAATAAGCTACGTAACGAATATAACCTTGCCGATAATCCCGAAATACAATCCTTTTGTAATTTGTTTTATATAGTGGTGCAGTATGATGCCGGCAACAATGATATACTCCCATATTTAATACAGTCATACTATCGCTATTTACGCAAAAAGAGCCACATATCGAAACTGGAAAGCGCAATCATTGCCTTGCTAAGAAAACTCTCAGTGGTTTATTCTGAAAAGCAGTTAAAGCAGGAATTAAAGAAGTTTAAAGCAGATGTTGAATCTATTGGTTCAGACCAATTCGATAATTACATAATTAAGTATTTTGATTTTGTTGAGTGGCTTGAAAGCAAAATTGAAGGTGTGGCTTTTATAAAGGTATTGAACAGGACAGCCGAATAAAAACTTTATTTCTTTTTTCCTTTGGCCATTGGCGGCCCTGATTGAGGAGGTTTAGGCGCTTCTGCATGATGAAAGAATGCAGATTTACTCAAAAATATATTCTTGAACATATCTTGTGTTTTGCCACTCATATATGCACCGGGATTAAGACTTGATGTAATAGCATATTTGTTGGCAGTATCCGCCGGATAAGCTTTTATCACAAAAGTGTTCATGTTCGTACCTTCTACCTTTAATGAATACAAGGGTTGTGCTTTATTAGTATCGAAATTATTTACAAAGGTGCCATAGTTTTGTTGCGAAAGCTTGAGCAGCAATTGTGTTAAACCTAAAGAATCCGGTTTTGCACCGTTTACCTGCCAGCCAGCCATCAAATCATGCGCCACAGTATAACCACTGTCAGCAGGATAAGTATATGTAAGCTTTGTCCATGTTTGTGGGGTTCCTGCTATTAACTGCCTATCCCTCCATGACACAAAATCACTTGCTATATTCATCGTAAGAAATCCGTCAACCCCATATACTTCATTCTGGTTATGCAGCCTAACGCAACTCATAGCTCTTTTCATTTGAGCATTGTAGCTGAATTTACCAACCAAAATATCAATAATTGTATC
>Ga0206875_1012_pt1 | contig 64039 bp, 58 predicted proteins | sample Alteio_BWOrgCont_9_FD_152616 | JGI IMG/M metagenome (GOLD analysis project Ga0206875, IMG submission 152616) | Enriched cells from forest soil in Barre Woods Harvard Forest LTER site, Petersham, Massachusetts, United States -... | ecosystem: Environmental > Terrestrial > Soil > Temperate forest > O... | reverse complement strand
AACCTGGTTGCCGAGGTCGATGGCGACGCGTGTGTATGTGGAAGTGGACCAGTGGCGGATGCCGGTAACGAGTGCGCGCGGAGCTTGAGTGGTTGTGGCAGGTTTTATGTGAGCAGGAGTTTGCGCAGAAGCTCCGCAGACGCCTGCGAGCGTCGCAGCGAGAAGGACGCGGCGGAACGTGTTTTTTTTGCTGCAGCACATGCTGATGACAGTCTAGGTTTTTGGACGGTGAAGCGAGAGGGAATTCGGGGATGGGTGCTGAGTTGTGTACCTGTTTGGAGAGAGTGAGCAGTAAGCAGTGAGCAGGTAAAGCAAAGGCCTTGACGCAAAGGGCGCAAAGTCTAAGTGCAAGTTACGCAAAGGAAGGCAAAGGCAACTGCGATTCGTTGGTTGAATGGCCCGAGCGGGCGTGCGTGGTGGCGGGTCCTTCGACTACGGCTCGCTTCGCGAGCCTGCGCTCAGGATGACACCAATAATTTTTGCTCGAATGCGCTAAGCGAGTAGCGATGCAACCACTTCGGGGGCGGAGGCGAGGGTGGAGTCGAGGGCGGAGATGTCAGAGCCGCCGGCTTCGGCGAGATCAGGACGGCCGCCGCCTTTGCCGCCGACCTTGACGGCGAGCGCGCCGACGATCTTGCCGGCCTGGATGCGACTGGTGAGGTCTTTGCTGACTCCGACGATGAGCGAGGCTTTGCCTTCGGGCGTGGCTGCGCCGAGGACGACGATGCCGGAGCCGAGTTTGCCGCGGAGCTCGTCGACGAGATTGCGCATCTGCGATTTGTCGAGTGCATCGACGCGCTGCGCGAGGACCTTGATGCCGCTGACTTCGACGGCGGAGGAAGCTGCGTCGGCGGTCGCAGCGGAGGCAGACTTCATGCGCATCTGCTCGAGCTCGCGGCGAAGCTTCTTCATTTCTTCTTCCTGCGCGGCGAGGCGTGAGCGCAGCGTGTCGGCGTCTGGCGTGCCGGTGCCGATAAAGTGTGCGGCAACTTTGGAGACGCCGGCATCGCGGCGGAACTCTGCGAGAGAGCCGGTTCCGGTGACAGCTTCAATGCGCCGAGTGCCGCTGGCGACAGCGGATTCGCCGACAAGTTTGAGCAGGCCGATTTCGCCGGTGGCGGCGGTGTGTGTGCCGCCGCAGAGTTCGGTGGAGAAGCCGCCGATGCGGACGACACGGACGAGGTCGCCGTACTTTTCGCCGAAGAGCGCGGTTGCGCCGAGGTCGTGGATTGCCTGGTCGATGGGGACGTCGACCAGGGTTTCTACGGGGGTGTTGGCGAGGACCTGCGCGTTGACGATGGACTCTACTTCAGCCAATTCCTCGTCAGCGACTCCAGCAAAGTGGGAGAAGTCGAAACGCAGGCGGTTGGGGTCGTTGAGCGAGCCGGCCTGCTTGACGTGCGTGCCGAGGACTTGGCGCAGAGCAGCGTGCAGCAAGTGCGTGCCGGTGTGATTGCGCATGACGGCGTTGCGAACTTCGCCGTTGACGACTGTGTCGACTGTGTCGCCCACAGCGAGCGGCTGCTTGGCGACGATCTGGTGCGCGAAAACACCTTGCACGGGCTTCTTGCAGCCGAGAACTTCAGCGACGACGGTGTTGTGGTCGCCGGAATAGAGCCAGCCGACGTCGCCGACTTGACCGCCGGAGTCGGCGTAGAAGCTGGTGGCGTCGAGAACAGCTTCGCCGGTTTCGCCGGGATTTAATTGCTGGACGCCGAGACCGTCTTTGACGAGTGCGAGGACTTTTGCTCCGTCGACACGCAGGGCAGTGTAGCCTTCGAAGTCGGTCTTGGGGAGCTCGCGGTAGACGGGAGCGGCGGATTTTTGATTGCCGCCTTTCCATGAGGCGCGTGCGCGGGCTTGTTCTTCTTCCTTGGCGTGATTGAAGCCAGCGAGATCGAACTCGATGCCGGCATCGCGAGCGGCGTCGATCATGAAGTCGAGGGGGAGGCCGAAGGTTTCGTAAATGCGAAAAGCCTCCGCACCAGTGATCGAACCCTTAAAGTTCTCAACCCGACGCCATTCGGTAATCAGCTCTCCTGAATCAGACCCTGGAAATGCTTCCGAGATAGCACGCTCCGCATTAGGGTTTGAGGGGAACGATCCTGTTGTATTCCATGTATTTTCGTAGCCGATGGGCCGCGAGAGGTTAGCTTCCAGACTCTTTCTGTGAGTCTCAGACGCCATGTGGATAATTTTCTCTTTAAGCTGCTCCCGCGACTCATGTGCCTTTTTCCATTCCCGGCCGATGAGTTGGTTCCATTCATCCGACCCTCTCGCAATGACGCGAGAAAACTGCTCCTCCTCGGCGAGAATTATTTTGCTGACACCTGGCACAGCTTCAACGAGTTCAGGGTATGCAGTGCGCATCTCATCGCAGACTGCCTGCGCCATCTTAAACATGAATGGCTTTTGTTGCCCAAGAAGGTGACCATGGCGAATTCCTCGACGAAGAATCTTGCGCAGAACATAACCCCTGCCTTCATTTGACGGCTTGACTCCGTCCGAAATAAGAAAGGTGCAGGCGCGCGCGTGGTCAGCGACGATGCGAAGACTGGCAGCGGATTTGTGGTCTGATAGTCCCGGATCGGGAATATTTCTGGTGGTGCTTGGGGTTGGCTGCCCAGCCTTGGTGGTATCAGAGTTGTCTTGAAGGCCTCCGTCCTCCGAGATTGTTCGATCGGTGAACTTTGCGGCTGCAGCAAGGAGCGGAGTGAATAGATCACTTTCGTAGTTAGAGAGCTTGTGCTGCAAGACGCAGGCGATGCGCTCGAGTCCCATGCCTGTGTCAATGGAGGGCTTGGGCAGCGGAGTGAGTGTCCCATCGCTCGAGCGGTCGAACTGCATGAAGACGAGGTTCCAGATCTCCATGTAACGCTGCTCGTCTTCGCCGAAGGGAAGGTCGAGCGGATTTCCGGCGGCGTCGGTGTGTTCGGAGGCGGCGATGCCGAGGTCGTAATAGATTTCGGAGCAGGGGCCGCAGGGGCCGGTGTCGCCCATGGCCCAGAAATTATCTTTCGCTCCCATCTGAAAGATGCGGGCCTTCGGAACGCCGACTTCTAGCCAGAATTTTTCAGCTTCGTCGTCGCGAGGGACTGACGCATCCCCTTCGAAGATGGTGACGTAGAGCTTGTTTTTGTCCAGGCCGAACCAGTCGGGCGAAGTGAGCAGCTCCCAGGCGTAGGCGATGGCGTCGCGCTTGAAGTAGTCGCCGAAGGAGAAGTTGCCGAGCATCTCGAAGAAGGTGTGGTGGCGGCGGGTGAAGCCGACGTTTTCGAGGTCGTTGTGCTTGCCGCCGGCACGGACGCACTTTTGCGAGGTGGTGGCGCGGGTGTAGTCGCGGGTTTCGGCGCCGAGGAAGACGTCTTTGAACTGGTTCATGCCCGCGTTGGTGAAGAGCAGCGTGGGGTCGTTGGCCGGGACCAGAGAAGAGGAGTGCACGCGGCGATGGCCCTTGCTCTCAAAAAACCGCAGGAACTCTTCTCGAATCTGATTGCCAGACAAGATGCGCATAGACTCTTAAGTTTAGCAGCGACAGTGAAAGTTACGGCGGCCTGAGAGTCGCGAGGGACGTCTTATGACCAGCATGAGGAATGTTGTGATCTTTGCCGCCGTTTTGCTGGCCGCTGCGCCGGTACACCACCATGTGCAGAGTCCGGTGGTGCATTTTTTCTTCCACCTGGGGGTAGTGGGGCTGCTGCTGGTGTCGATTGTGGACAGCTCGTTTGTGCCGCTGCCGATTCCGGGGGTAACGGACATCATGCTGATTGTGTATGCGGCGGCGCATGAGAATGTTTTTCTGCTGGTGGCGGTGGCGACGGTCGGGTCGGCGCTAGGAGGATTTATTTCGCATGCGGTAGGGCAGGCGGGAGGGATCAATTTTCTGCATAAGCATGTGCCTGAGAAGCTGCTGAAAAAAGTGACGGGGTGGATGGAGCGGCATGCGATTTTAGCGGTGAGTCTGCCGGCGATTCTGCCGCCGCCGATGCCTCTCTCTGCGTTTGTGCTGGTGGCGGGCGCGGTGAAGATGTCGCGCAAGAAATTTATGTGGGCGTTTACGCTAAGCCGGCTGGTGCGGCACGCGCTGGCAGTGTGGCTGGGTGTGCATTACGGCCGAGGCGTGCTGCGGCTGTGGTCGCACTTTACGTCGAAGTGGGGTGTGACAATTCTGGTGGTGCTGTGGACTGTGATTCTGGGATTTACGGCGTGGGGAATCTGGAAGCTGTACAAGACGTCCAAGACGATGCATTTGAAGCCGGGAGCGCTGAAGGGCGAGGCGGCGTAGCGAAATTGCCGAGTCCGGCAAAAAGCAGGTCCTTCGGCTGCGCCTCAGGATGACACGTTCAAAATTAGCGACGGCATAGAAGGTGGGCAAGTTTGATAAACTAGGGCAGTGCCGGGTCCTACGCGACGTATTCCCGCCAACCCCGCCAGGTCCGGAAGGAAGCAACGGTAACGGGCCAATACGGGCGCAGTAGGGAAACCCGGTACTTTTTCTTAATCCCACGACAACATGGAGTGAGGCGGAACGTGTGCGAAATCACCGCCGTGAGCTCGCGGGCGCGATAAGATGCTCTGTGTTGTGTTGATAGACCGGGAGGAGCCCTGTTGAGCCTGACGTTGAAGCCGCGGCATGCTGTCCGCGCGAAGATTTCCTCGGTGGGAACATATGTTCCTCCGCGCGTGCTGACCAACGCTGAGCTGGAAAAGATGGTGGCGACCAACGACAAGTGGATTACGGAGCGGACGGGGATCCGCGAGCGGCACATTGTGGACAAAGGCACGGCGACCAGCGACCTGGCGGTGGAGGCGGCGAAGATTTGCCTGGCGAAGCGCGGCGTGAAGCCGGAAGAGATTGAAGCGATCATCATTGCGACAGTGACGCCGGACATGGTGTTTCCGGCGACGGCGTGCCTGGTGCAGAACAAGCTGGGATGCCCGGGGGCGTGGGGATTCGATCTGTCGGCGGCGTGCTCGGGGTTTCCGTATGCGCTGCAGGTGGGCGCGAAGCTGGTGGAGAGTGGAGCGCACAAGAAGGTGCTGGTGATTGGCGCGGACGTGATGAGCTCGATCATCGACTACACGGACAGGAACACGTGCATCCTGTTTGGCGACGGCGCGGGAGCGGTGCTGCTCGAGCCTTGTGAAGAAGGTGAGATCGGGCTGATCGATTTCCACCACGAGGTGGATGGGTCGGGAGCTGTGAGCCTGAATATGCCGGCGGGTGGATCACTGCTGCCGGCGAGCCATGAGACGGTGGACGCACGGCAGCATTACGTTCAGCAGGATGGACAGACGGTCTATAAATTTGCGGTGCGAAAGATGGCGGAGGCCAGCGAAGGGTTGCTGGCACGCAATGGCGTGGCGGGCAGCGAGCTGGGATGCTTTATTCCGCACCAGGCGAACAAGCGGATTATTTTGTCGACGGCAGAACGGCTGGGGATGCCGGAAGATCGGGTGATTATCAACATTGACCAGTATGGGAACACGACGGCTGGAACGATTCCGCTGGCGATGCAGACGGCGATGGACGATGGGCGGCTGAAGAAGGGCGACCTCGTGCTGCTGGCGAGCGTAGGCGCGGGTTTTACGGTGGGAGCGACGCTGTTGCGGTGGGAGTTTTAGTTGTCAGGTGTTAGGTGTTAGTTGTCAGGAAAAGACGCAAGCGCGATATGCCGTGGCGAAATTGCGCAGCGATGGGAGAACGCGTAGGCTTTTTGGCATGCGCCTATTGCACGGTATTGTTTCTTTGATTGCGGCTGCCTCGGTGGTTGCCGCTGCACAGGATGTTCATGTGAAGGTTGATCCCAAGGGTGGCGGGTCGATTGCCAGCACGAACAACTTTCCGACGATTCAGAATGCGCTCGACCATGCGCCGCAGGCACCGAATGGGCGTATCTATGTCGAGATTGTCCCGGGCGTTTATAACGAGCGCATCAACGTGACGCGACTGCGACCGCGGCTTACGCTGGTCGGGCTGGGCAAGGGCCCAGAAGATGTGGTGATCAATGCTTCTCAGAACGCCAAGTCGGCCGGAGGAACTTACTTCTCAGAGACGGCGCAGGTGAATGGTGACGAGTTCGAGGCCGACAACATCACCTTTCAGAACAGCGCTGGGCCTACGGGGCAGGCAGTAGCGATTGTCGTGCGCAGCGACAAAGCGGTGTTCAAGCACTGCCGCTTTCTCGGCGATCAGGACACGCTGTTTGCGGATTTTGGCCGACAGTATTACGTGGACAGTTTTATTCAGGGCGGCACAGACTTCATCTTCGGCAATGCGACGGCGGTGTTTGAGCGCGACGTGATCTCAGAGATTCGCAACGCACAGATCACGGCGCAGTCGCGCACGGCGGAGTGGCAGACAACGGGCTACGTCATCAACCACTCGAAGATTACGCATGACCCGGTGCCTTCGCCGCCAGGACGTGAGCCGGCGACGGGGTTTGGGTTGGGGCGGCCGTGGCGCGAGTTTGCGCGCGTTGTAGTGATGCATACGGAAGAGCCGGCGGATCTGAACGCGGCGGGTTGGTCGAAGTGGGGACGCGATGATCCAACGCAGGCTTTCTATGCGGAATTCGATAACTCGGGGTCGGGATGGCAACCGAAGCAGCGGCCATCGTGGGCACACATTTTGACAGCGAAAGAGGCAGAACAATTTGTGGCGAAGAATTTTCTCGCCGGGGCTGATCATTGGGACGCTGCAGCAGAGGCGGCAAAGCTGCCGTAGAAGACAGTGAATAGTGATTAGTGAATAGTGATTAGTCGTAAATTCTCTAGAATCTCTTTGTATCTATTTAGGAGTTCTGCAATGAAGCGCAATCTTACGAGCCTGACGATTTGCTTTGCGACGGTTGTTACCTTCGCACAAACTGCCGCACCGCACGGCGTGAATCCGGCCAACATGGATACGAGCGTGGCCGCAGGCAACAACTGGTATGAGTATGCGAATGGCGCGTACATTGCGCGGACGACGATTCCGCCGGACCGGGTGAGCGTGAACGGGTTTGCAAACCTGGCTGACGTGGTAAACAAGCGCGTGGCGGGAATCATTGAGGACGTGGTGAAAGCCAACCCGGCGCCGGGGACGGAGAAGCGGAAGATCGCGGACCTGTATGCGAGCTACATGGATACAGCGACGATTGAGTCTCGCGGGCTGACGCCGATTAAGGCGCACCTGGATTCGATTGCGGCGATCAAGACGCAGAAGGAGCTGGCATACTGCCTGGGCGAGACGCTGCGTGCGGATGTAGATGCGCTGAACAATACGAATTTTCACACAGCGAATTTGTTTGGATTGTGGGTGGCGCCTGGGTTCAACGATCCGGACCACTACACGGCGTACCTGATGCAGGGTGGGCTGGTGCTGCCGGACCGCGCGTACTACGTGACGGATTCTGCGCGGATGAAGGATGTGCGCGAGAAATATCGCGCGCACATTGCGGCGATGCTGAAGCTGGCAGGCTATGACAACGCCGACGAGCGTGCGACGAAGATACTGGCGCTGGAGACCGCGGTTGCGGAGAAGCATTTGTCGCTGGCAGCAGATGAGGACATCAAGACGGCGAACAATGTATGGCAGATGTCGGACTTTGCGAAGAAAGCTCCGGGGCTGGACTGGACGGAGTACTTCAAGGCCGCGGACCTGAGCAAGCAGCCAAGCTTTATTGTGTGGCAGCCGACTGCCGTTACGGCGGAAGCGGCGCTGGTGGGCTCGACACCGATGGAGACGTGGAAGGATTTTCTAGCGTTTCACATGCTGGAGAACTATGCCGGTGTGCTGCCGGCGGCGTTTGCCGATGAGCGATTCAACTTCGCCAAGGTGCTGAGCGGAGCGCAGGCGCAGCGGCCGCGCGACCAGCGAGCAGTGGCAGTGGTGAATGCGATCCTCGGCGATGCGGTGGGGAAGATTTATGCGGAGAAATATTTCCCGGCTGACCAGAAGGCGCGCGTGGAAGAGATGGTGCGCAACATGCTGGCGGTGTATCACCAGAAGCTGGAGCACGTGGAATGGATGGCGCCGGCGACAAAGGCTGAGGCGATCCGCAAGCTGGAGAGGCTGGAGATTGGGATTGGCTACAGCGGTAAGTGGCAGAGCTACGCGACGCTGACGATTAAAGCGGACGACCTTTTCAACAACGTGCGGAACGCGTCGTTGTTTGATTACCACTACAGCTTGTCGCGGATTGGGAAGCCGACGGACCGCAAGGAGTGGACGATGACTCCGCAGACGGTGAATGCGGTGAACCTGCCACTGGATAACGGGCTGAATTTTCCGGCGGCGATCTTCGGGGCTCCGTTCTTTGATGCGCAGGCGACGGATGCGACGAACTATGGCGCGATTGGGACGATCATCGGGCACGAGATTTCGCACACGTTCGATAGCGAGGGCGCAGATTTCGACTCGCAGGGAAAGGTTCGCAACTGGTGGACGGATGCGGACCGCGCGCACTTTAACGCGAGCATTGAAGCGCTGGCGAAGCAGTATGACGCTTATGCTCCGTTTCCGGACCTGCACCTGAACGGGCACCAGACGCTGGGCGAAAACATTGCGGACCTGGCGGGGATCAATGCGGCGCACGATGCATGGATTGCGTCACTGCACGGCAAGCCGGCGCCGACGGTGCCGGGACCGAATGGGACGGCGCTGACGGGCGAGCAGCAATTCTTTTTGGGATTTGCGCAAAGCCAGGCGGGAAAAATTCGCGAAGCGGCGCTGCGGCAGCAGATTCTGACTGACCCGCACTCGCCGAGTGAGTTCCGCGCGGATACGGTGAGGAATTTGGATGCGTGGTATTCGGCGTTCGATGTAAAGCAGGGCGAGACGCTCTACCTCGCGCCGGATGCGCGCGTGCACATCTGGTAGGTTGAAAACCAGATGCCAGCGATTGCCGCAATCAAAACCGGGACCGATCCTGTAGCGCCGCTGCCGGCAGCGGCGTTCCACCGCACGCTGGAGGAGCCGATCTATTGCCCGAGGTGCGAAGCGACGTACAACCTGGTGGTGGATTACGACTGGGCGGTGAGCCGGCACTTTGAGAATGAGTCGCGGCGGCACGTGGCGCTGCTGCGGAAGACGATTACACGTGGGCATGGCGTGGGGCACAGGATTACGCACTTTGAGACGAATGGCGTGGTGGTGGTGGGGCATAAGGCAGAGGTGAGCGTGGAGCTGCCGGTGATGCCGCGGCATGTGATGTAGCGGCGCGAGAAAACCCGCGTCAAATCTGGTAAAATTGGGAGTTGTGAGCGTCACAACTATCCTCGACAATTCAGAAAAGCCAAGCGAGGCCGCAGTGGAAGCGAGGCCGCTGAAGGTGGGGTTCGTCTCGTTGGGCTGCCCGAAGAACCTGGTGGACAGCGAGGTGATGATGGGGCTGCTGCATCGTGGCGGCGCGCAGATGACGGCGCGCGCGGAAGACGCAGACATCCTGGTGGTGAATACGTGCAGCTTTATCGACTCGGCGAAGCAGGAGTCGGTGGACACGATTTTGGAGATGGTGCAGCACAAGGTAGAGAATGGCGGGCGCGCGCAGAAACTGATTGTGGCGGGATGCCTGGTGGAGCGGTATCGCGACGAGATTCAGAAGAACATTCCTGAGGTTGATGCGGTGGTGGGGACGGGCGAGTTGGAGGAGATCCTCGCTGCGGCAGGGATTGCGCAGAACAGAAACGATTCGCCGTTTGCGATTTTGTCGGCGGAGCAGATTGAGCGGCATGCATCGTCGGTGAGCCAGCATTCCAGACTGGAAAATGATGCGGCGCAGATAGCGCTGGAGACGACGAGTCGGCCCGAGGGCGATGCGCGTGAAGCTGCAGGAAGGTTCTCGCGTGAAGGATGGGACGGCGCTGCGGCGGCGCTGCCGACTTATCTGTACACGGCGGAGACGCCGAGGATTCTGACGACGCCGCGAGCTTCGGCATACATCAAGATTGCGGAGGGCTGCGATCATCCGTGCAGCTTCTGCATTATTCCGCAGCTGCGTGGGAAGTTCCGGTCGCGGCCGATGGCGAGCATCGTGACGGAGGCGCAGGCGCTGATCGCGCAGGGCGTGCGCGAGATTACGCTGATTGGGCAGGACACGACGTGCTACGGCGAAGACTTACCGCCGGATGCGACGCTGGGACGCCGGCATGAGCTGGCTGATTTGCTGAACGCGTTGGCTCCGCTGCCGGGGTTGAAGTGGCTGCGGTTTCTGTATGCGTATCCGAACAAGATCACGACGCGCTTGCTGGAGACGATTGCGGCGCACGAGAATATTGCGAAGTATCTCGACGTGCCATTGCAACACGCGAGTGCGAATGTTCTGCGCCGGATGAAGCGTGGTGGGACGGCGGGCCGTTTTCTGCAGATCATCGACAAGACGCGCGCGGTGGTGCCGGGGCTGGTGCTGCGGACGAGCTTTATTGTCGGGTTTCCGGGAGAAACCGAGGAAGATTTTGCGGAGCTGTGCGCGTTTGTGGAGGCAGCGAAGTTTGACTGGCTGGGTGTGTTCAGCTATTCCGACGAAGAAGGCGCGGGTGCGTTCGAGTATGACGCGAAGGTACCGAAGCGGACGATTGAGGCCCGGCGGAAGAAGCTGATGAAGCTGCAGCAGAAGATTTCCGCGCGTGCGAGAGCTGCGTGGATTGGGCGCGAGATCGATGTGCTGGTCGAAGGCGAGAGCGACGAGACGGAGCTGCTGTGGCAGGGACGGTCGTTGGAGATGGCTCCCGAGATTGACGGCAAGGTGCTGATCAATGACTTTGGGCCGCACGAGGAGTTGGTGCCAGGGACGTTTTATCGCACGGAAATTACGGAAGCGCACGATTACGATGTGGTGGCGAGGATTTTGGAGTAGGGGTTATGGCTGCGAAGATTTTGTATTGTCCAATCTGCCGTAAAGAAGTTGCACTCGACTCTGCCGAGGTGCCGTTCTGTTCGGAGCGGTGCAGGACGATTGATCTGGGGAAGTGGGCGAGCGGTGAGTACAGGATTGCGTCACCGATCATGGACCCTGACCTACTGGAAGAGGTGGAGCAGGCGCAGGTGGATGCGGAGCGGCTGGGCCGAGAGAAATCCAGCTATAAGAATTGAAAAATAGTTGAGCTAAGGATGCATGGACTGCTATGCTGTCGGCAAATCCCATGTCTACGACACCGCCGAGTTTCACTCAAGCTGAGTACATTGAGCCTGCGCTTCCACCCGAAATCAACGCACCGGCACGTCCTGACCCTGCGCTGTTTTGGCGGGCCATTCTGTTTGGAATTGGCGGGGCGATAGCGGGAGCAGCTTGCTATGGGTTGTTCATAGGATTGACGCACATCAATATTGGGTACCTCGCGATTCTGGTGGCTTGGCTGATTGCCAAAGCCATGACCACGGGTTCTGGTGGGCAGGGCGGACGTTGGTACCAGATTTCGGCGGTGGTGCTGACGTATCTGGCTGTGGCGGCTGCGAATGCAGGAGTTTTTCTGTGGGTGACTACGCGCGGCGGTGTCCCCGCTTCTTTTTTGAATGCGGCTATTTATGGCCTCGTCTTTCCAGTCTTCAGGTTTCAATCGTCGCCTCTGGGTGGCATTATCGGGCTGTTTATCCTGTTCATCGGAATGCGCACCGCATGGCGCATGACTTCGGGTATTCCGGGAGCGGTGCGCCATCCGTTCGCCCGATAGAATCTGTTCATGACTTTGCCGGTGATGAAGACGCGGTGGGCGTGGGTGGTAGGGACGTTTTTTGGTGTGGGGTATATGAAGCCCGGGCCGGGGACGTATGCGTCCGTGGCGACCGTATTGATCTGGTGGGTGGCGGCGCATGCGTTTCACGTTGGGCTACATAATCTTTCGGCGCTGACGTTCCTGGCGATGGTGGTGGTGACGACGGTGGGGATTCCGGCGTCGACGATTGTGGCGAAGCAGTCAACCTTGAAAGACCCAGGGTTTGTGGTGATCGATGAGGTTGCCGGGCAGTTGTTTGCGCTGCTGGCACTTTCGCCGACGTGGGTGCATGGGCTGCTGGCGCTGGTGCTGTTCCGGGTGTTCGATATCGGGAAACCGTGGCCGATACGGCGTGTGGAGAAGCTCGCAGGTGGGTGGGGCATCATGCTGGACGATGTGCTGGCGGGGTTCTTTGCGCATGTTGTTTTGCATCTGCTGCTGTATTTTGTGCCGCGGCTGCGGTGAGCGGGCCGAAAAGCAACAGCAACAGCAAAAGAAAACGCAGAGACGCGGAGGTCGCAGAGGAGCGCGGAGAAAAGCAACAGCAAGAGCAACGGCACCCCACCCTGCCACGCGATAAGACCGCGTGTCGAGGATGGGGCACCCAGTTCTGTTGAGCGGGCGATTTGCGTTGGGGCTCGCGTGGGGCTAGGCTATCGGGCTATGGCGCTACTGCATTCAGCACGTCCGCATCAGCCGCAACTGCACGGGCTCTCGCCGCGTGCGGCGATTCCGGGTGGAAGCTTTGAGGTGGTGGGCGCGCACCTGATGCAAATGACGAATGATGGGCCGCAGCTGCCGATGGCGTTCTTTGGGGATACGCCGGCGACGCTGGACCTGGCGCGGCCGGCGCGCGCGATGGTGCGCGTGCCGGAGGGAGCCATCTCGTCCGACCTGGTGCTGCGGCATGGTGCGGTACACAGCAACGGGCTGCATGTGAGCATCGGTGTGCCGATGGCCGAGGAGTTGCACCTGGTCTCGAATCCAGCGGTGGATGCGGAAGGGAATCTGTTCGCGATGGTTTCGGGGCCGCGCGGAGAGCGGGTTCCGGTGAGCATCTTCAGGATTGCGGCGGACCTACAGATGAGTCCGTTTGTGCATGACCTGCTGAATGTGTCGGCGCTGGCGTTTGACCGCGATGGCTATCTGTATGCGAGCTCACGGGCGGAGGGTTGCGTCTACCGGATTTCGCGGGAGGGAGCGATTTCGACCTACGCGGAGGGCATGGGGATTGCGACGGGACTGGCGTTCGACCGCGCGGGGAATTTGTATGTGGGCGACAGGTCAGGGACGATCTTCAAGATTGCGCCGACGCGCGAGATTTTTGTATTTGCGACGCTGGAGCCAAGCATGGCGGCATACCACCTGGCGTTTCGCGACGATGGCGTGCTGCTGGTGACGGCGCCGACGACGAGCTCCAACCAGCCGATCTATGCGATTGCGGCGGATGGGACGACGAGCGTGTTTTATCGCGGGCTGGGACGGCCGCAGGGGATGGCGTTCGATGAGAACTCGAATTTGTATGTGGCGGCGAGCCTGCATGGACGGCGGGGAATTGTGAAGATTTCGCGGGCCGGAGATGCCGAGCTGGTGGTGGCAGGGAATGACCTGGTGGGGCTGTGCTTTTTGGAGGATGGATGCGCGGCGCTGGCGACACATACCGTGCTGTTCCACGCGGATTTGGGGATACAGGGGCGGGAATTGGTTTGAGGTTTACCCTCCGAAGGGCAAAGCAAAGACAAACGCAGCGGACGCGGAGATCGCAGCGTAACGCGGCGAAAAGCAAAAGCCTTGAACGCAAAGGGCGCAAAGTTGAACGACAAGGTACGCAAAGGTAGGCCGTTTTCCGGAACAAATGGGGGAGTGGTGGTGTCTCATCCAGTTGCAGCGCTGTGGCCGTGCTGGCGGTGACGTTTGGCGGCTTGCGGTAGTCTTTCTTTGTATGCGAAATGCGATGCGATTCGTTGGTGCGGGGGTTTTGGCGGCGGCGCTGGGGGGTGGCGCGGCGGCGCAGTCGGTCGCGGTGAAGCTGCAGGAGACTCCGCTGCTGCCGACTAGCTTTGGCGAGTGGAAGACGGCGGCGCCGAATGCCAATGCGAACTACAAGGTGCTGCTGGCCAATATGAGCAAGGCGGCGCTGGAGGAAGACAATCCGCAGCGGTCGGCGGTGGGGGACTATTTCCGAAATGATCGCGGTGTCCTGAAGAACGTGCACATCGAGGCTGTACAGTTCGATGACAGGACGGGAGCATACAGCGCGTTCACGCTGGTGGAGCGGCCGGGGATGCGCGCGGTGAAAGAGCTGGGCGATAACGCGGCGGCGGGTGATGGCGCGGTGCTGTTCGCGGCGGGCCCGACGCTGGTGCTGGTGAATGGAGCGGGTGAGAGCGATGTGGCGTCGCTGAAGCCCTTGCTGGAAGTGATGCCGAAGCCGCAGGGCAACAAGGGAATTGCGCCGCTGCTGCCGACGTTCGTGCCGGAGAAGGGACTGGTTGCGGGGAGCGTGCGCTACGCGGTGGGGCCGGAGAGTTATGCGGCGGAGGGTGGTGTGCTGCCGGCGCAGTCGCTGGGGTGGGACAAGAGCGGCGAAGCGGTGACGGCGAAGTTTGACGACAAGCGCGGGCAGGAGACGCTGACGATTCTTATCTATCCCACGCCGGCGATTGCGGGGAACTTTACGCGCACGGTAGAAAATGAGACCGCCGGACTGGGGCCGAGCTTTGCCAGCGCCAAGGTGCGCCGCGAGGGTGAGCTTGTGATGCTGGCCAATGGAACGTTCTCGGCCGACGAGGCGCAGAAGATGATTGAGAACATCCACCTGCACCAGGAATTGAGCTTCGACAAGGACGTACAGCCTGTGTTCCATACGGAGGTGCAGAAGACCTTCAGCCTGCTGCAGGCGATTGCGCTGCTGTTCGCGGTGCTTGGAGGGACAGCGGTGGCGCTGGGGCTGATTCTGGGCTTTGGGCGGGCCGGATTGCGAGTGCTGATGGGTAAGCCGGCGGCGGTTGAGGTGGAATTTCTGAGTCTGCACCTGGCACCGCAGAATGCGGCACCGCGGATAGGGCCGGAGGATGCCGATTGAGGGCGCGAGTTGGGTTGGCGCGAAGAAAATGGTCTGTGGAAGGCCGCCCGAAGAAACGGGCAGGAAAGCCGGACGAAACCGGAAAAATCCGCGTAAGTATATGAAAAATGGTTGTTTAAGAATTGTCGGAATTGCTCCTTGACAGCACTCGGAGGCAACCATACTCTTGCACCAGAGAGTTCCTTTGGCTTTGCCTCCATTGGGACTGCCTCCCATAGAAAAGGGTCGCCCTGTTGCCGGGCGGCCCTTTTGCGTTGTGGAAAAGTGCGTCGTTATTGGGCAAAATGCGGATCGCTGATGAGTAGGGTGTGGCTGCCGATGAGAGAGATATGAGATGCGAGAGTTGAGATTTGGAGACGGAGAGCGCAACCGGTTCCGAATCGAAACGCGAGCGAGAGGCAGTGGGCGGGCTCACCCAAAGGTGGTATTGGAGGCGAACGGGAGTTGTATTGGGGAGGTAACCACTTTAAGGGATGATTAGTCACTCAAGAGGGTTACTTAAGTCGTTGCCCTGGTAGAGCGCTAAGGAGGCAATATGCACGAACTTACGGTTTCACTGACCTGCTTCATGATGATCCTGGCACCCTGCATGGTGGCGCTGGCGGGGCGCATGGAGAACGACGAGATCGAGTAAGCGATTTTTGCGGGCGCTGGCCGATGTGGGGCCCCGAATCCTGATGTCAGACAGCTTTGTGCTAGTTTGGCAGGGCAGGAATTTCGGGAGGCGGCATGATGCGGCGCAGCTATTTCTTTTGGACAGGCGTGTTGATGGCGGGAGTGGGGCTCTGCTGTGGGGCAGGGCAAGCGCAGGACACGCGCACCGTTACTGAACCGAAGATTCCTCCGGTGTGTACCACGCTGGAAGCAAAGCTGTCGTCTTCGGATGGCACTTTCAGTGACGCGGACGAATCCAAATTGGATACGGAACGAATTCAGAAGGCAATCGATGGTTGCGGAGCCGGCAAGGCTGTCGAGCTACAGATGGAGATCGATCCAAATACGGCGTCACAGAAGGGCGCAAGGGGAGGGAAGGTATGGAATGCGTTTTTGACTGGGCCGCTGGAGCTGCACGAGGGCGTGACGCTACTGATCGACAAGGGTGTGACGCTGTATGGCTCGCGCGATCCGAAGGTGTATGAGTTCCCGGACCCCAACCGCAAGCCGGACGATCCGATTACGTGCGGGACGTCGCGGCCGCGGCCGACGAGTTTTCCAGCGCCGACGAGCCAGACACCGCCGAGCAGCGGAGCGACGAGCCAGACGCCCCGTCCGCGTGGGGGTTGCCGATCCCTGATTACGGTGAATGTGAAGAACGCCGCGATTATGGGTGAGGGTGCGATTGATGGACGCGGATACGCCAAACTGATCGGCCACGACTATAGCTGGTGGCAGATGGCGCGCAAGGCGCAGCCGAATGACGACCTCTACTTTGCAACGCGGCTGATTGTGGCGAGCCATGCGGATGGATTCATCCTGTACAAGATTCACCTGCTGAATTCTCCGAACTTCCACGTTTCAGTGAATCAGACGGATGGGTTTACGGCGTGGGGCGTGCACCTGGTGACTCCCGTGGACAAGAAGCTGATTGGCACGGATAACGACGCGCGCAACACGGACGGGATCGATCCGGGGTCGAGCCAGAACATCACGATTACGCATAGCTGGATCGACAACGGTGACGACAATGTGGCGATTAAGCAGGGTGTGAGCCACATGAGCGTAATCGACAACCATTTCTATACGGGGCATGGGATGTCGATTGGGTCGGAGACGGTGCTGGGGCAGAGTTATCTCCTGGTCGATGGTCTGACAGAGGACCACACAACCAGCGGCATCCGCATCAAGAGCAACGTAATGCGCGGTGGCCCGGTGCACGATCTGGTGTACAAGAACATCTGCATGAAGGATGTGCCCATCCCGATTGCGATTTCTCCGTATTACACGAACCAGACCGTGGAGCCGTTTGAGGACCCGAAGTATAAGGGCGATAGGATTCCCGACTACAAGAAAATTACGCTTGAGAATATTTACTCGACGACGCCGGGAGATGTGCTGATTGCAGGACTGAATGACCAGCACCGGACGGAAGTTTCACTCGATGCGGTGCATATTGAGGGAATTAAGCCATCACAATTGCATTTGGCATATGCAGATATTCATATGAAGGTCTGCTCGGCATATTCGAAGAGCCCCGGAACGAATTTGCCGCTCGATCAGGTGCCTGCAACGGTGAAGGTGATTCCATCGCCGGAGGATGGTTGTGGTGTAGTGCCGATACATCCAGTGGATGCGTGTGCGGGCAAATTTGTGCCGATGCAGTGAGGGCGGTGTGGATCCATGGCTTCTTGCGAACCCATGTTCCAGAAACGGGACATGGGGCACCCGAATTCTCGCGCGGCTGGGATTTTGCGGATGCGGAAATTGCCGATAGAATAGAGAAGTTAGCCGACGTAGCTCAGTTGGTAGAGCAGCTGATTCGTAATCAGCAGGTCAACGGTTCAAGTCCGTTCGTCGGCTCCATACACCTCCCTCCTGTGGAACCAGTTAAGGTTCCAGATATCCACTGAAATCTTGAAATTCACCGAACAAGCCCTTGAATGGCACAGGCTTGCATCGCATACTCAGGTCTAGAGACAAGCTTGCAGTTGGGTGCTTGTTGGGACCTGAGCCGGGAGTTGCGCCGTGAGTCGATATAGCCGCGAAGATGTTCTGCGCATTCTGCGCGTACCGGTGAAACAACTTGCAGCGTGGGAACGGGCCGGGTTGATTGCGAGCTCGGAGCAGTATTCGTTCGATGTGTTGGTGAAGTTGCGCAAGCTGCGTGACCTGACGGCGACGAAGATTTCGGTGAAGAGCATTTGCCGGTCAGTGGATGCGATGCAGAAGGTAGCGGGGATGTCGAATCCTTTGATGGAGTCAGCCGTGGTGAGAAATGGATCGAAGCTGGCGTTCCGGCAGTTTGGAGCGCTGGTAGACCCGATGACACGACAGATGGCGTTTGATTTTGAGATGTCCGCCGCAACGGGGATGGCGATGGTGCGGCGCAATGGAGCGGAGATGTCTCCGCTGGCCGGCGAGATCCAGGAGATGTTCCTACGCGCGGTGCGGCTGGAGGAGATTCCCGGCAAGCTGGATGAAGCCAAGCAGGTGTACGAGACGATCCTGAAGATGCAGCCGGCTCATGCGGCGGCGGCCATCAACCTGGGAACGATCCACTACAACGAGCGCGATTTTGCGGGAGCGGAGCAGCTCTACCGGCAGGCGACTGAGGCCGATCCGGAATATGCGCTGGCGTTCTTCGATCTGGGCAATGTGCTGGACGAGCAGCAGCGCCTGGCCGAGGCGATCGTGGCCTACGAGCGGGCGCTGAAGCTGGTTCCACAGTATGCGGATGCACACTACAATCTGGCGCTGGCCTATGAGCGGTTGAAAGAGCCGCGCAAGGCGCTGCGGCACTGGACGAGCTACGTGCGGCTGGATGCGACCGGGCCGTGGGCGAGCCATGCGCGCAGCCAGGCGAAGAAGATACTGAGCAGTGAACGGCTGGCGATTGTGAGCCGGCATGGGCGCACGATGCGCGCGACGGGCTAAATCGCGCGGAAGCTGTCTACGCTGATACACTCCCACCATTGCTGAAAACACTTTGCGTGGGAGATCCTGCCTGATGTCCGCACATACTTCGTTTCGACCTTTTGTTCCCGCTAGTGAGAGCCCGAAAGAGCTTTCGGCGCGCGCGCTGATATTAGGCGGCATCTTTGGCGTGCTGTTCGGTGCGGTAACGGTGTACGTGGGTCTGCGCGCCGGGCTGACGGTAGCTGCGAGTATTCCGATTTCTGTACTGTCGATTTCGATCCTGCGCGTGTTTGGGCGCGCAACGATTCTCGAAAACAATATTGTGCAGACGACCGGCAATGCCGGACAGTCAATTGCGTCGGGCGTGATCTTTACGCTGCCGGCGCTGATTTTTCTGGGTTTCGATCTCGAAAGCTTCCGCATCTTTGCGCTAGCGTTGTTTGGCGGATGGCTGGGCGTGCTATTTATGATTCCGCTACGGCGGCAGTTGATTGTGGATGAGGCAGACACGCTGATCTATCCCGAGGGGACGGCGTGTGCTGAGGTGTTGAAGGCGGGCGAGCGGGGTGGATCATTTGCCAGCCGCGTGTTTTTAGGGCTTGGGATTGGTGGGCTCTACACGCTGTTCCAGAATGAGAACCTGACACGGCTGTTTCCCGCGACGCCGAACTGGGCGCCGAATTTCGATCCCAACGGACAGCAGATTCTGAAGGGCGCAGCGATTCGAGCGGATGTGACGCCGGAGTACATGGGTGTGGGGTACATTATCGGGATTCGCGTGGCGGCGATCATGCTGGCAGGCGGTGTCTTTAGCTGGCTGGTGTTGATGCCGGCGATTGTCTTCTTCGGCAAACATCTGACCGGGCCGCTATATCCCGGAACGGTGCCGATTGCGCAGATGGACCCAAGCTCACTGTGGCGCACGTACGTGCGGCCGATGGGGGCGGGCGCGGTCGCCGCGAGCGGCCTGATTACGCTACTGCGCACTGCGCCGACGATTTTAAGCGCGCTAACTTCAGGCTTTGCCAAGATCGGAAAAGGGAAAGCCGTGGTCGACGAGAAACTTTCGCGCATTGAGCATGACATGCCGATGAGCGTGGTTGTGGGCGGAAGCGTGCTGCTGGTGCTGTTCATGGTGGCATTCCTGGTGCTGAAGCCGGTTCCGGGAGCGCAGGTGAGCGTGCTGGCAAATTTTTCGGCGGCGATCCTGGTGGTGATTTTCGGGTTCCTGTTTGTGACAGTGAGCGCGCGGATTGTAGGCATTGTGGGTTCGAGCGCGAGCCCGGTGAGCGGCATGACGATTGCGACGCTGATGGCGACGGCAGCAATCTTTTTGGTGAAGGGTTGGACGGCGCCGGCGTTCGGCGCACTGGCGATCACGATTGGCGGCATGGTGTGCATTGCGGCTTCGAATGCGGGCGATACGTCCCAGGATTTAAAGACCGGCTATCTGATTGGCGCGACGCCGTGGAAGCAACAACTGGCGGTGATGATTGGCGTGGTGATATCCACGCTGGCGATTGGTACGACGATGAACCTGATGAACAAAGGCATGGAGAGTTTCCAGCCGATGGCGCAGGCACGAGCGATTTCACTGGCGGCGCTGCCGGAGGGCGTGCAGAACCAGGGGCAGTTCACACGGAGCCAAATCAAGCTGAAGACGAAGGCACCGGGAGCAGCGGAAGCGAGCGTAGTGGGAGAGATCGACGACGCGCAGAAATTTGTGCTGCTGAATGCGATTGGATCGCCGGTGCTAGAAGACGGGAAATATTTGTATAACCCGGCGACAGGAAAGATTGAGGTGCAGTGGATCCAGGGCATCGGCAGCGAGCGTGCCGCGGCCCCTCAGGGACGGTTGATGGCTACGGTGATTAACGGAATCCTAAGCCGCAAGCTACCGTGGGGACTGGTACTGCTGGGCGTGGCGTTGGTGATTGGGATTGAGTTGCTGGGCGTCCGGTCGCTGACGTTTGCAGTGGGAGCGTACCTTTCGATTGGTACGACTCTGGCAATCTTCTGCGGCGGCGTGGTGCGCTGGCTTGTGGACCAGGCTGCAATCCGGGCCGGCAATGCGGCTAAGACTGAGGCGGAATCTGAAGTGTCGTCGGGGAGTTTGTTTGCGTCCGGGCTGATTGCGTCCGGCGGAATTATGGGACTGATTGGCGTAGGGACGCAGGCGATGAACAAGACGTTCCCGTTTTTCCCGGAGACGAATCCGCTGCACAAGGACTGGGTGAGCGTGCTCTGCTTTGCGATGCTGGGATTCAGCCTGTACTACTTCGCGCGCAAGCCGATTCCGTCAGAAGCAGTGCTGGAAGAAGTGGAGCGCGAAGTCTAAATCTACTTGCCCGCGATGAGCGCTAAATTTCCAGGATGATGGGCATGATGAGGGGACGGCGGTTGGCGTTCTTCTGCAGGAAGCGCTTGAGGTCGCCACGAATCTTGTCCTTCATCACGCCGTAGTCGCGGCGCTCTTCGTCCGACGATTGTTCGAGGGTGCGGACGACAATATCGCGGGCGTTGCGCAGGAGATCGGGGTCGTCGGCAGCGAAGCCGCGGGTGGTGATTTCGGGAGAGCCCTCAACCTGGCCGGTGGACTTGTTGATGGCGATGATGGGCAGGAAAACGCCATCGGCGCCGATGTGTTTGCGGTCGCGGATGACGGTGTCTTCAACGACGTCGGCGGTGGAGTTATTGTCAATGCAGACGCGGCCGGTGGTGACGGTGCCGGTTTTTTGTGCGGAGTCGCGGTCGACGGTAAGGACATCGCCATCCTGCAGCAGAATGACCTTGTCCGGCACGCCGGTGGCGGCGGCGAGCTCGACGTGGCGCTTGAGATGGCGGTAGTCGCCATGTACGGGGATGAAGAATTTGGGCTTGACGAGGTTGATCATCAGGCGAAGTTCTTCCTGTGAGCCGTGGCCGGAGACATGGATGAGGCCGTTGGCGCCATCGTCGGAGATGACGCGCGCGTCGCGCCGCTCGAGGTGGTCGATGACGCGATAAATGGCCTTCTCGTTGCCAGGGATGATGCGCGAACTGAGCAGGACGGTGTCGCCTGGATCTATCTTGGCGAACTTGTGGTTGTCGACGGCGGCGCGGGAGAGCGCGGACATGGGCTCGCCCTGCGTGCCAGAGATGAGGATGCAGAGTTCGTGGGGCGCGAAGTCCTTAATCTGCCCGGGATGGATGATGAGACCAGTTGGCGGGTCGATGTAGCCGAGGTCCTGCGCTATCTCCGTGCTGTTATCAATGGAGCGGCCGACGAGCGCGACCTTGCGCTTGTGCTTGTGTGCGAGGTCCATGGCGATGCGGATGCGATGGATGGATGACGAGAAGCAGGAGAAGAAAATCTTCTTTTGCGCGGCGGCAAAAATGTCATCGAGGCGCGGGATGACGGCCTTTTCGCCGGGAGTGAAACCGGGGCGATCGACGTTGGTGGAATCCTGCAGGAGCACGAGCACACCCTGCTTGCCGAGGTCGGCGAAGGCCTGCAGGTCGAAGGGATGGCCGTCGGGCGAGGCGAGATCGATCTTGAAGTCGCCGGTGTGAAGAACGATGCCGACGGGCGTGTGGATGGCGAGCGAGACGCAGTCGACGAGCGAGTGCGTGACGCGGATGGGCATGATCGCGAAAGGGCCGAGGGTAAAGCGGCGGCCGGGCAGCATTTCGATGAGCTCGGAGTCGTCGAGCAGGCGGTGCTCGTCGAGTTTGCCTTCGACGTAGGCGAGGGTGAACTCGGTGCCGTAGACGGGGACGTTGAGCTCGGAGAGAATCCAGGGAAGGCCACCAATGTGGTCTTCGTGGCCATGGGTGAGGACGATGGCGCGAACCTTTTCGCGGTTTTCGACGAGATAGCTGATGTCGGGAACGACGATGTCGACGCCGAGGAGTTCTTCTTCGGGGAACATCAGGCCAGCGTCAATGACGATGATGTCGTCTTCATAGCGGAGGGCGAGGCAATTCATGCCGAACTCGCCGAGTCCGCCCAAGGGTACTATTTGCAGTTTTTCTGATGCCATGGACTTTCAGTGTACCGCGTTCGCGCGATGCGAGTCTGTGCCGGATTAGACAGCGCGAAGGACGCGAGCGGGCAGCGTGAGGATGGCGCGCAGCAGGCCGGAGACGCCTTCCATGGTGATGCCGACGAGGCGGAAGGGCAACGAAAGCAGCCAGACGAATGGGTAAAGCACCAGCACGACCAACGCCGCGGGCCAACAGAAAACAAGAAGAATGAGGAAGAGAAGCAGTTTCATGGGGTTAATTCCTTCCCTCTGAAATACGCACTTCTGGAGGGTATGGTTCCCGAGCAGAATCAAGGTTCGTTCATCCTGCAAACCCATGTCCCAGGTTCGGGACATGGGGCACCCAGATCTTTCAACGAAGTAAGTCTTCCAACGTAGTGGAGAGGTCGGTTTTTTCGTCGCGGTACTTGACGATGATCGGCGCGTAGACGGAGAGGCCCAGGTCTTTGCCGGAGCCCGTTGTGATGGCGCGTGAGCCTGCGACGACGACCGCACCGGAGGGGATGATAAGCGGGATTTCCGGCGTGGCTTTGAGGATTTTATTGTTGGGTAGATCGAAGACCGGTGTGCCGCGGGTTAGGATGACTCCGGCGGCGAGCACGGCCCGGGAGCGGACGATGGTGCCTTCATAGACGCCGGTGTTGCCGCCGATGAGCACGTCGTCTTCGATGATGACGGGTGAGGCGTTGACGGGTTCGAGGACCCCGCCGATCTGCGCCGCTGCGGAGAGATGCACGCGCTTGCCTATTTGTGCGCAGGAGCCGACGAGAGCGTGCGAGTCGACCATCGTGCCTTCGTCGACGAAGGCGCCGGTGTTGACGTAGGCGGGCGGCATCATGACGACGCCTTTGGCGAGATGCGCTCCGGAGCGGACGCTACTGCCGCCGGGGACGATGCGAATGCCCTGCTCGGCGGTGAAGCGCTGCGCAGGGTAGGTTGCCTTGTCGACGAAGGAAAGAATGGAGCCACCGTCGGGGTGCTTGCCATTCATCTCTTCGAGTGCGCCGAGGCGAAATCCGAGAAGGATGCCACGCTTGACCCAGGCGTTGACACGCCAGCCGGTGGCGGAAGTGGGGTCGGGTTCGGCGGAGCGGAGAATGCCGGCTTCGAGCGCGTCGCGAAGCTGGTGGAAAGCAGCGAGGGCGTCTTTATCGGCAACTGCAGCGGGGCCGGCGGCGAAGAAATATTCGATGGAGGTTTGGAGTGCGTCAGTACTCATGGATAGTTCGATTGTACTGACGAAGAGGCTGCGGATTCCGCGGCGAGGACATGAGGGATCCAGCCGGGCAGAGTGTAGAGCGTGGGGTCCTTCTGCCAGAGATCGAGCGGGACGGCGGTGAGCTGCTCGCGGGTGAGGCCGGGGAGATTCAAGTCGAGCGCCTGGATGCCGCCTTCTTTTTGTTCGGCGATGTAGCCCTTAGAGATGCGGACGCCGGTTCTGGTGACCCAGCCAGCGGCGCGGATGGTAGGGAAGGCTTCGATCTGCGCGAAGGTCCAGTTGGGGAAGTGGAGCTGGAGGTCGAGCCAGAGGGCGGCGGCGCGGGTCATGAAGCTGGGGCGATGGCCGACGTTGTCGTACCAGATGGTTTCCGGCAGGTTGGTGCGCGAGCCGGTGACGGCGGCGATGCGATCGCGGAGCTTAACGAAGAAGGGTTCGAGCTCATTGAATCTGGTGATGAGCCCGTCTTCTGTGCCGTTCATCACCAGCGTGGGGCCGGAGCGGGCGCGGAGAGCGTAGAGGATGGGGCCGCGAGCATCTCCGTCGCCGGGGAAGAAATCGAGCGCGCGATAGGGGCCGGATTGGCAGTTGAGGGTGCGGCCGGAGTCCCAGTATTGGTCCTTGCCGTCGAGATTGCCGCCGCCGGAGAGGACGACCGCACGGATTTTGGGAAGCTGCGGGCCGGCGAGCGCGGTCGCGAGGATGGTGTGGAAGGAGCCCATCGAGTAGCCGAGGACGGCGATGCGGGTGGAGTCGACCTCCGGACGCGAGGCGGCGTAGCGGACGGCCTGCTGCACGTCTTCGATCATGAGACCGCCGACGCGCTCAGGGTGGGTGAGGCCGGGAATGGGCTTGTCGTGCTCGCCGGCCTCGGAGGCGCGGGTGACGGAGCGCTCGAATTCACCGATGGGATCGTAGGTGACAACGACGGCGCCGGCGGTGGCGTAGAGCAGGCCGGTGTAGACGGCGTACCAGGAACTTTTGTCGCCGCCGTGACCGTTGACCACGACGATGCCGGGAACTTTGCCGTGTGGGTGCGTAGGCACGTAGACGATAGCCGGGACGCGCATGCCGAACTGCGTGGCAAAGGTGACGTGCTCGATGCGGACATTGGCGTTGACGGGAAGGGTGGCGAAGGTGTGCGCGGCAAGCGGAGGAAGAGGGGAATCGATGAAGAGCGCCTGGTTGGCGCGGATGCGAAGCTGTTCGAGCTGGGAGGGAGTGAGGGATTGGGCGCGCGTAGTTGCAGGGAGAAATGCAAAGGCAAGAACAAAAACGTTAACGCAGAGGACACGGAGGAAAGACGCAAAGGATGCAGAGGAATTCATTTGGCGGGCTCCACAACTTTGACGACGAGATAAGTAATAGTTTCGCCGGGGTCGAGGATGAACTGGTGGGGGACGCCGGCGGGGATGTGGATGACGTCGCCGGGGTTGACGCGGATCATGGTGCCGCCGTTGATGGTGGTCCCTTGCAACTCGTTTTCAGCGGTGGGATGCAGGCCGACAGCTTCGCCGCCGTAGAGCAGGCGCGCCGTACCATACTGAATGACCATGACGTCGACCTTGGTGAGATGGACTTCGACGTTGCCGGAATGATCGCGGTGGGAGACTTCGAGCAGGTGGTTGTCGAAGACATCCTTGTGATTGATGCCGAGTGGAGAGACGCCGTGCGGCCAGACGAGCACTTGCGGGGGAGCGGCCTGCTGGAAGAAGGCGAGAAGGATGACTGGAAGAATCATGGTTTACTCGGCATCCTTGAAGTTGGCGGGTCGGATGACCTTCATGACTTCGTGTTTCTTGATGTAGTCGGGATCGATTTCTACGCCGACGCCGGGCCCGGTGGGGACAACGATGACGCCGTTGTCGTCCGAACGCAGCGTGGAAGTCGTGCAGGTGTAAGGCAGGTCATTATTGAACTCTTTGAACTCGTGGTACGGGCCGGAGTTGGTGATGGCGCTGACGAAGTGCATCATGTAGAGATAGCCGAGGCCGGTGGAGCTGATGTGCGGGATGCACTGCTTGCCGAGCACCGCAGCCATGCGCGCGACGCGCATGCAGCGGACCATGCCGCCAAAATAAAACATGTCTTGCTGCACGATTCCGACGGCATTGTGCGCAAGAACGTGACGGAAGTTCCAGGTGGAGGGTTCCTGTTCGCCGAGAGCGATGGGAATTTGCAGAGCATCGGCGACCTGTTGCAGGCCGTCGTAATCGTCAAATTGCACGGGTTCTTCGTAGAAGGCGTAGTTGTACTCCTGCATGATCTTGCCGATGCGTATGGCTTCTTCGGGGCCATAGGAGCCGTTGGCGTCGGCGGAAATCACCATGTCGTCGCCAAAGGTTTTGCGGACCATGGGAATGAGCCGAGCACTGCGGTCGGGCGGTGTTTCCATGTGTGACATGCGGCCGCCAAGCTTGAACTTGATGGCCTTTGCGTGGGAGATGGCGACGTCGCGCTGCAGATGTTCGATGGTGAGCTCGGGAGTGATGTAGCGCTCGCCGTTGGCCTGGTAGACATTGATCATTGGGTTGTAGATTTTGTCGGAGATGAGCAAGCCGATGGGGCGTTTCGACATCTTGCCGAACATATCTAAGATCGCAAACTCGAGCGTCGCGAGTGGGACGAACATGGCCATGCCGGTGGCTTTGTAGTTCGACTGGAAAACCATGCAGAGTTCGAGGTGGTGCTCAAGATCGCGGGCGTCCTGTGTGAGCCAGTAGGGCGCGATGCGGTCCATGAAGATGGGGTAGAGGCTGGCCATCTGCGCAGCGTTGGAGATGGAGATACCTTCAGCGCCGTCTTTGGAGCGGACGCGGCAGAGCCAGGATTTTTTGTAACGCAGAAGCTCGATGGACTCGATGATGACAGGGTTGGGAAAGAGTTCACGCTTGAACACAGGGCGCGTGAGCTCAGGGTTGAGTTTGGCCATGTTGGCCGCAATCTGCGCGGGCGTGGCGATCCGGTGCGGCGGCCAGGCGGGCTTGGGCGTGAATGCTTCGGCCAGCGGAGCGGAGGCGAGCGCGGCGGCCGTGGCGAGCGAAGATTTGAACAGGTCGCGGCGAGTGGTGGTCATGAAAAGTCCTCGCCGCGAGGATAGCTGTCTGACAGGCGGGATGTCGAGCTAGTGCTTCGCGGGAGGCGTGGCCGCAGCTTGCTGCAGTGGAAGCTGTGCGGGCTTGAGGTTGCAGGTGGTGGTGCGCATGGATCCTGGCTTGCGCAGCAGGATTTGCAATTGCGTGTCGCGTTTCACCCAGCGGGCGCGGAATTCCGTGGGACGGTAGCGGTCGAAGGTGATGCCGCAGTCGTATTTGAAGCTGATGGTTTGGCCCACGGGCGCGTAGAAGTGGATCTGACCATCGCCGATGAAGCTGCTGAGCGACCAGTGATACTGCACATTCTGCTGCTGCACGAGGACCAGCAGCGGGAACTTCGGCGACGGCGTGCGCTCAGGAACCCACGGCGCAGGCGGTGTGGTGTCAAACGTGCCGGCGATGTAGGCATCCTGCCAGGCGAAGTGATCCAATGGGTCAGGGTCCTGGGCGTGGAGCGTCGGCGCGAAAGCGGCGAAGCAGAGAAGCGCGAGAAGCGCGAGAAGCGGCTTGAGACGAGACATCGGAGGACTCCGGCGAATCGTGGTGAAGCATCGGCTGCCGTTGACGATACGTTTCGCTATGCCTAAAAGACGCGCAGAGCTTCTTCGGGGTCATCGTGCAGGAGACCGAGCTCGCCGAGGGTGCGCTCGAGCTTGCGGCGCGTGGGGTCCGTGACCGCGACCATGGGCAGGCGCAAGTGCTCGGAGCCGCGCCCAAGTAGAGCGAGCACGGCCTTGACGGGAGCGGGGCTGGGCTCGAGGAAGAGAGACTGCATGAGGTGGAAGTAGCGGCGCTGAATGCGGCGCGCGGCGATCCAGTCGTCAGAGAGCGCGTGGTTGATCATCTGCGATATCTGCTGTGGGACAGCATTGGAGGCGACGGAGATGACACCGATGCCGCCAAGAGCAATGGTGGCGAGGGCCAGCGTGTCGTCGCCGGAGAAGACGCGGAAAGAGCGCGGGAGCTGGGTGAGCAGCTCGGTAATCTGCACGATGTTGCCGGAGGATTCCTTGATGCCGACGATGTTGGGGATCTCAGAGAGGCGGAGGACGGTGGCGGACTCGAGATTGACGCCGGTGCGGCCGGGAATATTGTAGAGCAGGATGGGCAGGTGCGTGGCTTCGGCGATGGCGCGGAAGTGGCGGAACTGGCCCTCCTGACTGGGCTTGTTGTAGTAGGGGCTGGCGGTGAGGATACCGGAGATGCCGTGGAGCTGGGAGAGCTTTTTGACGTTGGCGACGGCCTGATGTGTGGCGTTGTGGGTGCAGCCGGCGAAGACGGGAGCACGGCCGGCGGCGGCAGCGATGGTGATTTCGATGACGCGCAGCCACTCTTGTTCGGTTAAGGTTGCTGCTTCGCCTGTCGTCCCGCAGGGAATGAGCAGGCTGACGCCGTTGGCGACCTGCCACTGGACGTGAGCGTGGAGAGCGGCCTCGTCAACGGAGCCGTCAGGACGGAAGGGAGTGATCAGTGCGGTGCCGCAGCCTTGCAGATTCATGCCGAAGAAAAGTTTAGTGCATTTCGCGGCGTTCGCGTAAATCGGAGAAGAAATACTCAGTGCGAATGAGTGTTGAGATCGTTGGATTGCCGGGTGAGTTCGACGATTTCGCGAGGCGGAAGCTGCCAGACGATGCCGACCACGCCGATCATCGCCAGCGAGATGTACGGCGAGACGTAGGCCAAGGGGATGGCGCCGAGGTAGAGTGTCACCGAGGCGATCTGCTTCAACATGCCGCCCGGCGGGCGCCGGTTGGTGCGGTAGCAGATAAGCGAGGAAAGCGTCATCCAAGGGATGCCGGGAAAGGCACACGCTGCACTATATAGCGCGATGGAGAATGGCGAGATGCCGCGGGTGCCAACCCAGTCCGTGGCGACGGGGATGAGCGAGAGGCAGAAGAGCATAGCGAGGTTGGACCAAAGGATGCCGTGCGTCACCTGCTTGAGGCCGTCGATCAGGTAGTGGTGGTTGACCCAGTAGATGCCGACCTGCACGAAGCTGAGCAGGTAAACGAGAACGAGCGGAAGCACCTGGTGCAGGCCGGCGAGGTTGCCGACTTCGCGGGCGGGAATTTTGAGCTCCAGCACCATGATGGTGATGATGACGGCGATGACGCCGTCAGAGAAGGCTTCGAGACGGGAGCTGGAGAGACGATCGCTGGGCATGGGTTGGGGAAAGGATACAGCCTATTTTGCTGCGGCGAGGAGCTGCTGCATTTTGAGGTAGACCGCATTGGTCCAGCCGAATCCGATGACGTTGGATTTGTAGCCGGCGGAGACGGCGACGTTGGCTTCGGGCGAGACGACGTTGTACTTCTCGCGGATGGTGCCGTCGTGCGCGTAGTTGGCAGCAACAGTTGCGGTAAATTCATGGGCGATGCGGTTAGCGTCCGTGGTATCGCCGTAGCGGGCGAGGCCGGCGACGGCGAGCCAGTTGGTGGGCGCCCAGCCAAAGGGATAATCCCACTGAACGCCGGAGGGTTGGCCATCGGCGGGTGCGGTGCTCATGGCGAGGCCGCCAGGTTGGTCGAAGAGGTTCAAGCTTGCGACGAGACGCTGGGCCTGCTCGGGCGATGCGACGCCGGACCAGAGCGCGTAATACGCGGCGAGCGTGCGGAAGGTGGAGGGTTTCTGGCTGACGAAGTCGTAGTCGAAGTAGAGGCCGGCGGATTCATTCCAGAGCAGATGATCGATGCGCTCGCGGCGTTCACCGGCGGCTTCGCTCCAGGCAACGGCGGCATCGGTGTCGCCAAGAATGGCAGTGATGAAGGCGAGATCGTGCTCGTACTTGAAGAGCAGAGCGTTGAGCCCGATGGGGGCGAAGTTTTGCGTCGAACCGCCGAAGGGGCCGAAGCGGAAGGTGGTGTCGAAGCCGGACTCACGCATGGCGCGATCGCCCGAGAAAAAATCTTCCGTGAGTGCGAAGCCCTCGGCCGTGGTGGTTGGGCAGTGTGCGGCGCAATCCCGCGCGGACTCTGTACCGTGCGCGGGTTGCGAGCGCGCGGAGGGTGCGGAGGTGGCGGAGTCGGTGGGAAGAAGTTTATGGAGGTAGTCGGGCGGAGTTTGGTCGGGGTGCGCGAGCAGCCAGTGGATGACGTCGACATAGTAGGTGCTGTCGTCGGCGAGCTCGGGAACGGGGCCGTGGCCGAGGTCGGAATAGCGTGAGAGGCCAGTGGATCCGGCAAGATGCGGCGCGGATACCCAGAGGATGTAATCGCGGATGAGATAGGGTACGGCGCGGCGGAGATTGCTGCGAGCTTCCTTCGCGTTTACGGCGAGCTCGGCGCGATAGAGCTCAAGCACCATGGAGGAGAGAAACGGCGGCTGCGAGCGCGTGAGGTAATAGGTGCGGTTGGCATTGAGAATGGCGCCGTAGTGGTCAAGCTCGTAGAAAAAGTTGTCGACGGCGTTGCGGGCGAGGTCGAGGCGGTGGTCGGCGAGCTCGCCGAGGAGGATGAAATAGCTGTCCCATCCATACATCTCATTGAAACGGCCGCCGGGGACGACGTAAGGATAGGGAAGATAAAGCAGCCCAGGAGCGGGGATTTGCGCCGGTGAGAGCTCGCCGAAGTGCTTAATCCTGGTGGGAAGGTTGCGGACCTCAACCTTGCAGTGCTCCTGCATGGTTTTTACGGTGGCGGGGATTTTTTCGCCGGCGGGGAGATAGAGGACATGTGTAGTCGTGAGTTTGGGGTCTGCGATTTTAGAGTCGGTGAAAGCGGCGCAGTCGGAGGTGGACCGGGTGAGGGAATCCCAGGATTGGTGGATGTAGGTGTCGATGGGTACGGGGGGAGCCTGCGCGCCGGCTGTGCCCGCCAAAGCCGCAGCGCAGAGAAAGACGTACATCTGCCGGGATGGGCGGGAATGCATCAGCAATAAACCTACTCTACCAAGCGCTTGCGGAGGAAGATGGCAGCCTCAGCATTGTCATTGAAACGCGGAATCTCTTCATATCCGCGGCGGCGATAGAGAGCGATGGCGGTGGTCATCTCGGCGCGGCTGTCCAGGTAGATCCATTCAAGGCCGCAGTAGCGGGCGTGGGATTCGGCGGTGTCCATCAGCCGGCCGGCGAGGCCGTGGCCGCGAAACTCGGGCGCAACGTAGAGGCGCTTGCATTCGGTGGCGGAGGCGATTGTGGGAAGCGGGCGCAGAAGGACGCAGCCGGCGGGATGGCCGTCAACTTCCGCGAGGAAGAAGCCGAGGTGGGGATGCGCGGCCGTCCCAGCAATGTCGGCGGCGGTTTTTTCGGGAGGGTCGCGCAGCCAAATGTCGTGCTCGGTGTAATAGCGCTGCAGCAGAGACGTGAGTGCAGGAAGGTCAGAGGGCATCGCGCGCCGAATGACGATCTCCGGCACTGCGGACATGGTTAGACCCAGACGCCTGCGCGCATCAGGGGTTCAGCCGCTCCGTTGGCGTGGATGCCGTCGACGTTCATCGTCGCACCGCCGATCATCCAGTCAACGTGGATGAGGCTATCATTGGCGCCGAGAGCAGCGAGCTCTTCCGGCGACATCTTTTCGCCGTCGATGAGGCAGGTGGAGTAGGCTTGCCCGAGCGCGATGTGGCTGGCGGCATTCTCGTCAAAGAGCGTGTTCCAGAAGAGGATGCCGGACTGCGCGATGGGCGAGTTGTGCGGGACGAGCGCGACTTCGCCGAGGCGGGCTGCGCCTTCGTCGGTGGAGATGAGCTTGCGCAGCGCAGCTTCGCCGGCGGAGGCTGTGGCGTTGACGATTTTGCCGTTGCGGAATTCGCAGCGAATGTCTTCCATCAGCGTGCCCTGGTGCGAGAGCGGCTTGGACGCGGAGACGTGGCCGTCGACGCGGTCCTTGTGCGGGGTGGTGAAGCACTCTTCCGTGGGGATGTTGGGCTGGCAGTAGATGCCATTACCGGCAGTGGTGCCTCCGCCGGCCCACAGGTGCTGGTCGGCGAGACCGACGGTGAGGTCGGTGCGGCCGTCGGGAGTGTAGAAGCGCAGCGAGTGATATCGCTTGTTGTTGAGGAAGTCGACGCGGCCCTTGAGGTTGGCGCCGTGCTCGCACCAGGCTTCGACGGGATCGGCGGAGGTGATGCGCGAGGCGGAGAAGATGGCGTCCCACAGCTTGCCCATGGCCAGCTCTTCGGGGTCGCCAGGAAAGACCAGCGCGGCCCAGGCTGGCGAGGCGGCGGAGACGATGGTCCAGTTGATTTCATGGCGGGTGATGAGTTCGAGCGCGGGCTTGTAGGCGCGGGAGGTCGCGACGTTGGCGCGGGCGACCTTGGCGGGGTCCTGGCCGGTGAGAAGCGCAGGATTGGAGCCGGTGATGGCAAGGCGCGCGGCGCCGGAGCGGTAGGCCGCGGCGAGTGCGTCAAAGTACCAGGTGGGCGCGTAGTCGAAGCTGTTGTCAGGGGCGTCACGGAAGCGGGAAAGAACGATTTCTTCGTCCGAGAGCAGCGTGGTGATGTATTTGGCGCCTGCTTTGTATGCCTGGGCTGTGATGCTGCGGACCAGCGGGAGGGCTTCGGTCGGAGCTGTGATGACCAGCTCCTGCCCGGCGCGGAGGTTCAGGCCGATGCGAACCGCGACCTCGGCGAGACGGTCGAGCTTCTGTTCGAAGGAGAGCTGGCCAAAATCCGTTTCGTTCATGGGAGAAGACAGCAGTGAACCAGTGGTGCCGGACATGCAGACCAGTGTAGCGCGCCAATCAATAATTCGAAGTTCGAAATTGAAGGCCAATCTCTCACAAAGGTGGTAGGAAACCAATGGAGAAACAGTTCGTATTTTGCAATGCGTAACGGGTTTAGAGGCTAGCGACTACATCCCGGAAGTCATAGACACCGTTGCGCGTGGAAAGCCACTCAGCGGCGCGGACGGCGCCTTCCGCGAAGGGCCGCCGGGAGGTGGACTCGTGGGTGAGCGTGAGGCTGTCAGACTGGCCGGTGGCGATGAGCGAGTGGATACCGGCGACCTCTCCCGTGCGATGGGCCTCAATGGGAATGTCTTTGGCGGTAGGGTGCTCGACGCCGATGGCGGCGACGACACAGTCGCGGAGGGTAAGCGCGGTGCCGGAGGGCGCGTCCAGCTTGGACGTGTGATGGGTTTCGGCGATCGAGAACTGGTAGCCCGCGTCCTTGAGCTTGACGGCCATGGTCCCGGCGAGCTCGAAGAGCAACTGCACGCCGATGGAGAAATTGGTGGCGTAGAGCAGGCTGGCGCTGCGGCGCTCGGCGAGTGCTTTCATGTCGGGCAGCTTGTCATACCAGCCGGTGGTGCCCACGACCATGCGCGCGCCGGTGGCGAGGCAGGCGCGCATGTTCTGCACGACGGCTTCCGGCGTGGTGAAATCGATGACGACGTCAAAGCCGGCGACGAAGGGCGCAGTGAGCGCGGCAGCGTCTTTGTTTTCGGTAGCGTCGAGGACGTGGACTGAATGGCCGCGCTCGGTAGCGGCCTCAGCAACAAGTTTGCCGGTCTTGCCGACTCCGAGGACGAGGATGCGCATGAGAACTCCTAAGCGTTGCTGGTGACGGCGCGCGCCTCGACATCGAAGATCGCGGGGTCGGGCGAGACGAAGAACCTCTTGTGCAGCGAGCGAACGGCCTCGTCCACATCGTCTTCGTTAATCATGAAGCTCATGTTGATTTCGCTCGCGCCCTGGGAAATCATGCGAATGTTCACGTGCGAGATGGCGCCGAAGACCTGGGCAGCGATGCCGGAATGGCCGCGAATGTCTTCGCCGACCAGGCAGATGAGCGCCTTGCCGGCTTCGTACTTCACGTCCGCAATCTTGGCGAGGTCCTCGCAGATGGCGGGGAGCGACTCGCGCGAATCGACAGTCACTGAAATCGAAACCTCGCTCGTGGAAACCATATCGATGGCGCACTGATGGCGGTCGAAGACGTCAAAGACCATCTTGAGGAAGCCGTGCGCGAGCAGCATGCGGCTGGCGACGATGTCGATGATGGTGAGTTTCTTTTTGGCGGCGATGGCCTTGAAGGGGCTCGAGCAGGAGGGTGCGATGGCGGTGATGCGCGTGCCTTCGTTTTCCGGATTGCGCGAGTTCAACACCAGCACCGGGATATTTTTCTGCACTGCGGGAAGGATGGTCGCCGGATGCAGGACTTTCGCGCCGAAGTAGGCGAGCTCGGCGGCCTCTTCAAAGCTGATGGTCTTCACGCGCAGGGCTTCCGGAACGATGCGCGGGTCGGTGGTCATGATTCCGTTGACATCGGTCCAGATTTCGATGGCGCCGGCGTGCAGGCCCCCCCCGACGAGAGCAGCGGTGTAGTCGGAGCCGCCTCTTCCCAGGGTAGTTGTTTCACCTGATTCTGAAGCACCGATGAAGCCGCCCATGACCGGCACAACGCCCTCTTCGATGGTAGGCAGCACATGCGTGAGCAGCGTGTGCTCGATGGCGCGTTCTTGTGGAGCGGCCTTGCCGTGGTGGCCGTCAGTGCGGATGATGGTGCGCGCGTCCACGTGCGCCGCGGCGATGCCTTTTTCGACGAAGGCCGCGGCGATGATGAGGCTGGAGAGGCGCTCGCCGAAGCTGACAATGAGGTCCGAGGTGCGGGGGGTAAGTTCGCCAACGGCGGCGATGCCGCGCAGGAGCTCGTCGAGCGAATCGAAGTGGTCGTCAATCGCTTTGTGGAGCGCGGTGAGACTCGGACCGGAGACGAGGCGCGCTGCGGTCTCAATGTGGCGGACGCGCAGGCGCGATGAGATTTCGAGCGCGGGCTCGCGGTCGCCGCGGCCGGCGTGCGCGGCGGCGGAGCAGGCCAGCAGAGCGTCCGTAACCTTCGACATGGCGGAGACGACGACAACAGGCGCGAGCCCGCGCCGCCGGCGGCCTTCGACGATGGAGATGGTGCGCGCGATGGCGACGGCGTCTTCTACCGAGGTGCCACCGAACTTCATCACGACGATGCTGGAGCGCGGTGTCATGCCGTGACGAGGGCCTCATTCGTAAGGTTATTCGCCTGATTGACCGCGGGGAACCTGCGGAAGTCGAACTTGCCGAGCACGGCAAGGATTTCGGCGTTGAGGATGGCCGCACCGGCAGCGCCGCGAATGGTGTTGTGCGAGAGCAGCGTGAACTTCCAGTCGAAGATGTTGCAGGGCCGCAGGCGACCGACGGTAGTAGCCATACCGTTGCCGCGCATCAGGTCAAGCCGCGGCTGCGGCCGCACTTCTTCAGGCGCATATTCGACCGGAAAGACAGGAGCCGAGGGCAGATGCAGGCCGTTCAGACCGCGTCCGCTGAGTGGCTGGAAAGATTCCCAGGCTTCGATGATCTCTTCGCGCGTTGCGTGGGTTTTGAGTTTCACACTCACGCACTCGGTGTGGCCATCGACGACGGCGACGCGGTTGCACATGGCGGAAACCGGCGCAGCCAGCGGGTGGAAACCTGTGCCGTTGGAAGATCCGAGCAGTTTGCCGACCTCTTCCTGCAGCTTCTCTTCTTCATTTTTGATGTAAGGAATGACGTTGCCGAGGATGTCGAGCGAGGCGACACCGGGATAGCCCGCACCGGAGACAGCCTGCATGGTGCTGACAAAAAGCTTTTCAATGCCGAAGCGCTGCTCGAGCGGAGCGAGAGGCAATACCAATCCAATGGCGCAGCAGTTGGGGTTGGTGACCAGATAGCCGCCCGATCGCTTGCGCGTGGGCTGCGACTCGATCACCTCGAGGTGGTCGACGTTGACCTCAGGCACGACCAGCGGGACATCGGGCGCCATGCGGAAGGCGGAGGAGTTCGAGATGACGGCGCAGCCGGCTGCGGCGAACTTCGGCTCGAGCTCGCGGGCAATGGGTGCATCGATAGACGAAAAGATAATTCGAGGTAATTCGTCGCCCGCGGTTTCGGGCGTGTTGGGCTGCAGCACCATTTTGGCGATGCGCTCGGGCAGCGGAGTGTCGAGGCGCCAGGCGCAGGCCTCGGCGTAGGTCTTGCCGGCCGAGCGGTCGCTGGCGGCAAGCCAGGTGATGTTGAACCACGGGTGGTCAGCAAGAAGTTGGATGAAGCGCTGACCGACTGCTCCGGTTGCGCCGAGAATGCCTACGTTACGCCGTTCCATCTATTAAGAATAGCAAGTTCGCGGCTGGCGGAGCCAGTGTGAGCATCGCGAATCTGCATGATTTCTTAGTCGTCGACTTCGACGACGCGACGGCGGCGGTAGTATCGGTGGCCACCCCCGCCCCAGGCCATCAGCAGCGCGATGACGTGCAGCAGGAACCAGATAGTGATGCCCTGGTCTGTATAGATCCAGAAGAGAATCAGGATGCGCGGGATGAGCAGCCAGACAATGATCGGGATGATGCCGACCACCTGCGGGATGAACTGCGTCATGGTGTGCTGACACCACGCGATCGCAATGCAGATGCGCGGCAGAAAGAGCGAGAGAACGAGGAACCACAGCGGAATTTGATTGACAGGCAACGAGAGAGAGAAGTGCATGGCTTACCTTTCCAAAACTGGAAGCAACTTCTTAGGGGCAACATCTTGTGGGATGACGGCAGGGGCCGCTGAGTTGTGCGGAAGCCGCATTGGGCCCGGGTCTACTTCATGGTGAAGGTGAAATCTGCCCTGGTCTGGGATTTTGCAGGAACCGTGACCTGCATGTCACGCTCGCCGAGCTTTTCATGGACTGCAGCCAGTGTATAGGTGCCGGGCGGCAGGCCGGTGATGCTGAAGGTGCCGTCCTCGCGGGAGACGGCGAAGAACTGGTTGGGAGCGACGTTGAGGAAGGCCTCCATCCAGGGGTGGTTGTTGCAGCGGACGGCCATCATGAGCTCCGGGTTGGTGAACTGGCGGGTTTGTGGAGCTCCGCCGGGGCCTTCCGAGACGTCAATCGCAGGATTGCCGGCGGCCGAAATGGTATGGATGTTGTGCATGGCGGGGTCAGAATTGCGGAACTCCACGTTGCCGCCCTGCTGCACGGCGATGACGTGCGGGACATAGCGGCAATTTTTCTGGTCGAGCACCACCGGGCGCGCATCCGGCTCCGCGGAAGATATCGGCGCGCCGCTCTTGACGTAGACAAAAACGTTGGCCAGCTTGCCGTTGTTGACGATGTACTGCTCGGAGAGGTTCTGGGCTGCCGTGAGCGAGCAGGCAGGGTCCATGGACATGTCGATGGGAACGCGCGCGGGCGCATGGCCGGTGAAGTGCATGATGCCTGTGATGGCTCCGGCATTTTCTGGAGCGGGAGAATGGGCGGGCGTCGTGCTCTTGTCGAAGACCTCAGCCTTGCGCACAGCGGCGTCCGGCTTGCAACCGGAAAGAGTCAGAGCCGAAATAGCCACAATACTGAAAAGTATTTTTTTCACAATGCTCCTGAAGTCTTAGATGCCAAATCCGATGTCATTTAGCGGAAGCAGTCATCATAAATATTGCAGCCGAGACGCAAAAGGTGAACAGGCTTAGCAACGGCAGAAATACCCGTGCACGGCCGCGACAGTATGCCACGAGAGCGAAAAGGTTGACTGGGAAAAGTATGAACTCGGTAATGAGAACCAAGGCCCACGGGATGCCAATCCCTGCACTGTTTGGCCTGTCGACGTGCATTTTGAGCACAATGATGAACTGCAGCGTAGGAAGCAGTGTCTGCACAAGAAGAAGCTTCAAGGCGATGCGCTCATGCCGCAGTCTTTTGCCCACTGGAAGCGTCTGGTTCCTGGAGTTGCTGCGCAGAACCAATGCAGCGGACAACGGAGGCATAGCCAGAAACGGAGAGGCGACTGTGTAGATCGCGATTTCCGGGCGGGGGCTCATGTTGAACCTCTTCGTTCTTCTAAAGTGCAGCGATCACAGCTTCGCCAAAGGCGCGAGTGCCGGCAGTGCCGCCGACGTCGCGAGTGAGCGTTTTGCCTTCGGCGTAGACCTTTTCGATCGCCGTCTGGACCTTGTTCGCGGCTGCGGTCTCATCGATGTGGTGGAGCATGAGCACGGCGGATTGCAGAACGGCGGTGGGGTTGGCCTTGTCCTGGCCGGCAATATCGGGAGCCGACCCATGCACAGCTTCAAAGATGGCGCACTCCGCGCCAAGGTTGGCGCCTGGCACGAGGCCGAGGCCGCCGACCAGGCCGGAGCAGAGGTCGGAGAGGATGTCGCCGTAGAGATTTTCTGTGAGGATGACGTCGTACTGCCACGGGTTCATGACGAGCTGCATGCAGGTGTTGTCGACGATGTGCTCGGCGTATGCGATCTCGGGGAACTGCTCTGCAACCTGCTTGCAGCACTTGAGAAAAAGGCCATCCGCGAGCTTCATGATGTTGGCCTTGTGGATGGCGTGAACTTTCTTGCGGTTGTGCTTGCGCGCGAACTCGAAAGCGGCGCGAGCGATGCGCGTAGAGCCTTTTTCCGTGATGATCTTGAAGCCCTGTACGACGCCGGGGAAGACCGTTATCTCAAGGCCGGAATAGAGGTCCTCGGTGTTCTCGCGGAAAATGACGAGATCGATGTCCGGGAACTTTGTCTTGAGGCCGGGCAGAGATTTCACTGGGCGAAAGTTGGCGTAGAGGTCGAACTTCTTGCGTAGCGTGACGTTGATGGAAGAAAAGCCGCCGCCGATGGGCGTGGTCACTGGGCCCTTGAGCGCGACACGGTTCTGCTCGATGGAGTCGTAAAGCGCCTTGGGAATGTATTCGCCGGTCTTGGAGAAAGCGTCGGCGCCGGCATCGAAGGTGTGCCAGTCGAAGCTGCAGCCGGTCTGTGCCCCAGCGGCTTCGAGAATGCTGACTGTCGCCGCTGTAACTTCCGGTCCAATTCCATCACCGGGAATGAGCGTAATTTTATGAGTACGGGGCAAGTAAGAATTCCTTCAAAGTTGTTAGTTCTTAGTTTTTAGAGGAGATTTAAGGTAGTCCGAAAGGCCATTCAACATTCGAGCGACCTCGTTGCAGAGGCTTTCTGTGTGGGCAAGCCTTTCAGGATTTGAATAGCGAAGTCGGCCGACAATCATGAGTTGCGTCTGTAGCTCACAATTGCTACCCCGAGCCATGGTCACGAATTGTGCAAAGTCCTTTTTGCTTTTGCGAGCTGAGCCTTCGGCTAAATTGCTTGCGATCGATACGGCCGCCCGACGCATTTGTGAGGAGAGGCCATAAATTTCATGCTTTGGAAAATCCGGTGTGAGCTCATAAATGAGCATCGTGAGGTCCATGGACAAACTCCCCACCTTGAGATCCCTGAACGACTTTGCCAACTTAGGCCTCACTAATAACTAAGAACTAACAACTAAGAACTTTCAACGCTACCGTCCGTGCGGGCGTTTGGCGCGAGGATCTTTGCTGCGCAGCAGGCCTTCGAGTTCTTCTTTGAATTCGTTGACGTCTTTGAAGTCGCGATAGACGCTGGCGAAGCGGATGTAGGCAACGGTGTCAATGTCTTTGAGACGCGACATGATCAGTTCACCGACGGATGAGGTTGAGCGCTCGCGTTCGGCCGAGTCGACGACGAAGGTCTCGACAGCATCGACGATCTCCTGCATCTGGGTGACGGAGACTTTGCGCTTCTGGCAGGAGTGCAGCAGGCCGGCGAGGACCTTCTGGCGGTCGAACTTCTCGCGGCGCCCGTCTTTTTTGACGACCATGTAGGGAATTTCGTCGAGGCGCTCGTAAGTGGTGAAGCGCTTGGAGCAGCGCTCGCACTCACGACGCCGGCGGATGGAATCGGCGTCCTTGCTCTCGCGGGAATCGATGACCTTGTCCTGAGTAAAGGCGCAATACGGACATTTCATTCACATTGATTCTATCAAGCTCCGCAACAATTCCGGTCTGACAGGCGTCTACACTGGGGAAGCCGACATCTTAAGAAGTGCCAGGAGCAGGATGCTGAATCTTCGCCGAATTTTGACTGTTGCAGCGGTCGTGCTGACCACCGGGATTGCCGCTGCGCAAAGTGCGCCGGCGCCGGCCCAGAACCCAGCCGGATATCAGACATCGACGATTACCGTGAAGGCACGGATTGTGGTGCTCGACGTGGTGGTGCTGGACAAGAAGGGCAACCTGGTCTGGCGCGACGACCTTAAGCCCGAAGACTTCAAGATCTACGAAGACGGGCAGCTGCAGACCATCCGCAGCTTTGAGGCGCCGAGCCAGCACCGCATGCCGCAGGAAGGCACGGCGGTTGTGAATTCGGCTGCGGACCTGAAGAAGATCGGCGACGCGCCGGTGACCATCCTGGTGCTGGATGAGCTGAACTCGACGTTTGAAGATGCAGCGTTCTCCAGGCAGCAGATGGTGAAGTACCTGCAGTCGCAGCCGGCGGTGCTTAAGCAGCCTACTGTGCTGATGGTGGCGATGAACACGACCTTCCAGCAACTGCACGACTACACGCAGGACCGCGATGCGCTGATCGAGTCCGTGAAGAAGCATATGCCCGAATTTCCATGGCGGATGATGGGCAGCGGAAGAAGCGGGCCCGGCGCGGTGGAGCGCATGGGGCAGAACCTGGCAGCGCTGGAGCAGATTGCGCAGGCCAGCAGCGGAACTACGGGGCGCAAAAACCTGATCTGGGTGGGTAATGGCTTCCCGTCGGCTGACCTGGTGGGAATGCCGCAGGATGAGGCGGACCAGATCCAGGCTGCATACCGGCGCTGCACGGCGGAGTTGCTGGCTGCGCGGGTAACGATGTTCACCATCAATCCGACCGCGGACACGACGGTGACAGTGGAAGCTGACGATACGGCGGACCTGGACACGACCGGCAACGAAGGCGGCCCCGATCCGATGGGCGAGGGAGCGGTGTCCTTCGCCAGCTTTGCCGCGGACACGGGCGGAATCGCGTACATGGGGCGCAACGACCTGAACCACGTGATGGATGAGGGCATCGCGCGCGGGCAGGAGTATTACACGATGTCGTACACACCGACGAGCAGCAGCGATGTGGCGGCGAAGTTCCGGTCCATCAAGATCGTGATGACGGACAAGAACCTGCGCGCGCTGACGCGCGATGGCTACTATCCGCTCTCGGCAACAGACCTGAATCCGGTGCTGGATAAGCAGATGAGCCAGAAGCAGGTGAAGGCGAACCTGCAACTGGACATCTCGGGCGCACTGACGACGCAGATCTCCTACAACGGACTGGACGTGAAGGCGGCCAAGACCGGGCCTGACGAATACACGCTGACGGTGACCGGAAACGGCATGGGCTGGACCGAGCCCGGACCGAATGGCGAGCAGCACGAGGAAGCCACTGTGGTTGCAGGCTGGTATGACGCCAAGGACAAGCTGTTGGGCCATGTGGCGCGCGAAGAGGTGTGTCCGCGGCCTGCGGGCGATGGTGGATGCACATACAAGCTGCCGGTGACGCTGACCGGAAAGCCGGTGCGGATGAGGTTCCTGGTGCGCGACGCGCTGAACGGGCGCATGGGAACGGCGGACGTGACGTTCTAGGCAGCCGCGGAGCCGCGAGCGGCGTCGCGCAAAGCGATGCCCTGGACGCGGGCGATGATGATCCCTGCGGGCGCAACGCAGAGCGTGGTGACGAAGAGCATGACCGCGGCGCAGGCGGTTGCGGACTCGAGCGGGACGGCGAAGAAGCCGTGCAGCGCGGCCGCAAGAACCGCGACCTGCGTGAACCAGCCAAGCACAGGAAGCTGCAGCATCGAACCTCCCATTGCGGTGGCGAGCAGAAGCATGGTGGCGGAGACGCTGAAGGTGGCAAGCTGCGGCGATGCAGGGAAGGCATGGGCGGAGAAGAAGTAGACCGCAGCGATGCCTATCCACATGACCAGCGAGAGCGAGAGCGCGGCGAGGAACTCGGTGAGCGAGGAAATGGAGCGCATGCCTGCGGCGAAGTCGAGGATGCGCTCTGCGGCAGATGCGGCAAGCGCGGGCGAGAGCGGGCGCAGAAGCCGCGAGGCGAGCGCCGAGATGCGATCGCCCGCGAAGCGCAGTAGAAGAGCGAAGAGGGCGAGAGCGAGTGTGACGGCGAGAGAGACGATGCCGGCGCGCAGGAAGGCTTCGTGATGCGGCATGTCGCGCGGAGCGAAGAGCAGGGCGAGCGAAAAGAGGATTGCGGCTGCGCCGAGGTCGAACCCGCGCTCGATGGAGTAGACCGCTAGCTGCATGGGGAAAGCGGTGTGAGTGCGCCGCGCGATGAGCCAGGGACGAGCGAGATCGGTGATGCGGCCCAGCAGAGCAATGAGCGTGAAGCCGATGAACTGCGCGGAGATGAGCTCGCGTGGAGCGACCTTGCGCATGGGCGCGAGCAGAACCGACCAGCGAACCGCGCGCAGACAGATTCCGATGTAAGTGGTTGTGACGGCGAGCGCGACGTAGAGCAGAGAGACGTGGCGAAGCTGATGCGCGAGTGTTGGCCAATCGAAGCGCAGGTGAGAGCGGAAGAGCCAGAGCGCAGCGAGCAAAAGCCCGGTCGCGATGAGAGCGATTTTGCTGGTGTGAGATTTTTTTGCAGTGGTTGTCGCTGAGGGCGGGGCGGCCATGCGGGATTAGCGCGAAGCCTCGGCGGTGTTAGCAGGGACCGTGTTGGCGGCCTGCTCAATGTGGGGCTGCGCGGCAGCGGCCGGCTGCTTCTTCAGCGCCTTCTTGCGATTGACGAATTCATTGAGGACGCGGGAGACGTAGACGCGAGTCTCGCGGTAGGGAGGGACGCCGTGGTAACGGTCGACGGCGCCGGGGCCGGCGTTGTAGGCGGCGACGGCGAGGACGACGTTGTCGTGATAGCGGGTGAGGAGCTGGTCGAGATAAGCGGCTCCGCCGTTGATGTTCTGGGCGGGGTTGAAGGAGTCCTGCACACCGAGGGTGCGCGCGGTCCCGGGCATGAGCTGCATGAGGCCGCGAGCGCCGGCTGAGGAGACGGCCTTGGCGTGGTAGCCGCTCTCATTGTGAATGATGGAGGCGAGCAGGTCTTCGTCGATGTTGCGCTGGGCGCCGGCGGCGGCGATGAGGCCGGTGAGTTCAGCAGGCGCAACGACGGTGGTGGTGAGGGAAACGGCGGTGGATGCGGGTTTGGGCGGGTCGGGGAGGATGTCAATGCCGGCGATCTGAGAGACAGGGAAAAGCTGGTTGCCGGAGGCGTAGATGAGGCGGATGTGGGCGCTATCGACCTGCTCGTGGCTGCTGCACTCGATGGTGAAGCCGTTGGTGAGGCTGACGCGCTCGAGGGCATGCGCAGCGGGGGCGAGCGCGATGACGGCGAGGGCCGCGGCAAGGAGTTTCGGGCCGGATTGACGAGTGAAAGGCACTGGTGTTGAGACTACCACCCGAGGGTTTCCGGTAGCGTATTTTCCTTGTAAAAGCTGACACTTCCGAGTCATAGACGGACCTCGACGGCAAGGGCTTCTTCGATGGCGATGGCGACACCGTCATTGTCATGGGTGGGGGCGATGAGCCAGCTGCGGCCCTGTGCGAGGGCGAGGAGGTCGGCGGGAGCGTTGGCCATGAGGACGGCGGCGCCGGCGGCCTCGAGCATGGGAACGTCGTTCCAGTTGTCGCCGATGGCGAGGACTTCGGACATCTCGATGCCGCGAAGGGCGGCGAGGCGGGTGAGCGCGGAGGCCTTGGAGCAGCCGGCGGGGAGGATGTCGAGGATGGTGAGGTCGCGCTCGGGGTAGGCGGTGCGGTGGAGGGTGACCTCAGTGTGCAGGAGCTCGGGCGCGCCGACGGCGGCGATGCGGGGGTGCGCGGAGAGTAGGGCTTCGGCGGCCTCCATGCGGGCGACGGGGCCGCAGAGCATCATTTGAATTGGGCTCGCGGCGTTGAGCGCGTCTTCAATGGGCGTCACCTGGGCTAGGTAGTCGCGGTTGGAGGTCATCCAGCGGCCGATGGCGGCGTTGAGATCGTCGAGGTGCTCGCAGACGAGGGCGCCGCGGGTGTCATGGCCGTCGGGGCCGACGGTGTCAAAGGTGAGGACGAGGGTGGAGCGGAATTCGTCGGCGTGACCGATGAGCCAGCGCGCGGTTTCGAGCGGGAGATGGCTGCGGTGCAGGAGATCGGAGCCGATGGTGCGGATGACGGTGCCGTTGGAGCTGATGAGCGCGTGCGCGGGCGGCAGATTGAGCTCGCGGAGGACCTGCAGGGCGAAGCTGTGGCGGCGGCCGGTGGCGACGACGACCTCAATGCCGGCGGCATGGGCGAGCGCGAGGGCGGCGCGGTTGCGCCCGGAGACGTAGCCGCCGGAGTGCAGGAGAGTGCCGTCGAGGTCTACTGCCACAAGACGTGGGGCGATCAGGCGTGGTTGGAATGTTGTTTTCATGCGTTATGTGGTACCCCCTCCCCCCCGTCAAAAATGCGCAAAGTCTAGATGACAAATCGTTTAGGTCTGGACTTTGCATGCAAAATGTTGTTTCTAAATAACTTATTTCTAAAATATCCGGAATAAATGACTTAGGAGCGAATTTCGCGGCTCGCTCGTATATCGGCGCTCAGGATGTTTTCTTGTCCCCCATATTTTCAGGATAGCAAATGGCGCAGGGTGATCGGGCAAACTTTCTTTGCTAGGAATGTCATTGATTTGGCTTGCTTTAACAGCATTTGGAGCACTTGAGGGGGCTTGACAAGAATTTTATTGACTCAGAGAACTCTATAAAATAGAGTAACTGTCACTGGAGGTTTGCGATGACGAATTCTGAGGCGGTTGGTGGAGCGGGGCGCGAGGAGCTGGTGCAGAGGATCGAGCTGATGGAGGCGATGATTGGCGAGGGCCGGCGGCTGACGGCTCGCTACGGATGGGCGTTCTTGCTGTGGGGAGTGATCGACTTGGCGGTGATGATCTGGAAATGGCTGATGCCCCATTCGAATTGGGTTGGGCTATGGGCGTGGCCGATTGGGCTAATCACTGCGACGGTGCTGACGATTGCTGGCGTGACGGCGAAGAAACGCGCGTGGGGTGTGGCAACCAACCAGCAGGTGCGGATGATTGTGGCGGTGTGGTCGGTGCTGGGAATAGCGATGCTGCTGTTTGTTGGCGGAGGGATGCTGAGCGGGTTTACGTGGCAGGTGTCCTATATGGCGGGCCTTCTGATTATGGTTGGGATGGCACATGCGGTGAGTGCGATTGTGCTGCGGTGGGTGGGGCAGGGCGTGTTCGCGGCGTTATGGGGAATTGGTGGAGCGGCGATGTTCCTGGATCCGACACACAGGGAGGTGGACCTGATCATGCTGGTTGAACTCTGTCTTGGGATGATCGTGTTCGGGATTTATACGATGGTTCTGGAGCGGAGATACCGTGGCTGAGGAGATGGCGGATATCGATCCCGTGATACATGGCAAGCTGCGTTTGGCGGCGGTGTCTCTGCTGGCGGGTGTGGAGCAGGCGGACTTTACGTGGCTGCGCGAGAAGACGGGAGCGACTGACGGCAACCTGGGCGCGCAGATGCTTAAGCTGGAAGAGGCTGGATATGTTTCCGCCGAGAAGCGGTTTGTAAGAAGGAAGCCGCAGACGGTGTATCGGCTGACGGTGGAGGGGCGTGAAGCACTGATGAAGTATGTGGCGGCGCTGAAGAGGTTGTTGGGTGGGGTGTTGTGAGGTGTGGCTATGAGTTTTGGATCGTGACGTAGTTGTTGACGTACTGGAGGATTTTGCTACTCTTGCGGCGAGGTTATAGCGATGAGGATGCGCGAGGGATACCGGTGGGCAGCGAGTTCGATGTTTTTGTTGATGGCGACATCCTGCAAATCGCCGGCGAAGCCTACAGAAGCTGTTGTGAGTGAGCCAACAGTGCCGAGTGCGTCGGCGGGGCCAGCCGATGTGATGGTGCCATTTGTAGGGTGTGCGTCCGATGGGCAACAAGGGGCACAGCCAGCGCCGACGGGCGCGCCGAGGAGATTTGTGTTGTCGCCGGACTTGGCGGGGCAGGTTGCGTATTACGTGGGTGACAACGATTTCGGTGTATTGGGGCCCAAAGGTTGGACCTGTTTTGTGACGGAGGGTTCGAATGGAAATACGCTTTATGTGAGCCCCGAACAGGTGGGTGCGAGCCAGCTTTTGAGTACGGATAATCGCTGGAAGGGGTTTATAGGGCCTGCGATTGAATTGTCGTACCGATCCGGAAGCACGTCGGGAAGGTTTGAGGTTGCACGAGTGATTGCGCGGTTGTTTCCCCGGCGCATGGGGTTTGTGAGAAGTGTTATTACTGAGAAAATTTCAGGATTATCAGATAGGAAAAACTTCCCAACAGGGAAGTATCCGACGGACCAGTACAGCTACAAGACGCCAGACCTGGTGGAGTTTGTGACTCCGGCAGGGAAGGCTGGGTTTGGAACTGACTCGTGGCTGCTGCCAAATGATCAAGCGATAGAGGGTATGGCGATGATCAGTGGTGATGGTGTGAACGAAGATGTAGATCTAACGGAGCTGGTGTTGCGATTGTCTGTGAATCAGCAGGCGCTTTTGCCGTTGATCCTGAAGCAGGTAGAAACGGACGCGACGACGCGGCCGGAAGAGTAGTTTGGTGGGGCCGTTCGTAGTTGTCGCGTTTCCTAGTCTGGTGAAAGGCCGCCTTAGGGGCTAAGCCCCGTTCTTTTGGGTCAGTGACGGCACGGCTGAAGCCGTGCCCTACCGATTCGTGGTCTCCGCAAAGCGCATAAGTGAAACGGAGGAATGTGGTCGCGCTTTGCGCGATACCCCACCCTGCCACCCCAGCTTGCCAAGACCGCACGCTGGGGACCCCGGCCTTTCGCAAAATACGCGAAAGGGTGGGCCACCCAGAGTTGTGGGCTCGTGTCCGAAATATGCTAGCGGGCGTGCATGCGTAAGCGATATGGTAGGTCCTTCGACTGCGTGATTCGCTGTTGCGAATCACTTCGCTCAGGATGACAAGCTGTTTGTGGGATTGATTAGGCGGTGCGATACACTGCCGCGATGAGAAAGATTGCGATTGCTTTGGTGATGTTGGCAGGCAGCGTGTGCGCGTTTGGACAGAAACCGTGTGCGACAGCGACGGCGGAGTGTGAGCAGTGGGTTATGCTCGGCGGAGGACCGTCGAGAGCGATGGTGTACAGCAGCTACTCGCTGACAACTCCAAATGCGAATGTGCACCGTGCGCTGGTGATGGTGCATGGAACGAATCGCAACGCCGACCACTACTTTGAGACGGCACTGGGCGCGGCGTTCCTGGCAGGCGCGATGAGCGATACGGTGGTGATTGCGCCGGCGCTGCACTCGGACGAAGGCAATTGCAAGGACAAGCTGCAGCCGCATGAGGTGAGCTGGAGCTGCGGCGGCGACAGTTGGCGATCAGGCGGCGTGGCGGCAAGCGATAAGAAACTGACGTCGTTCGATTTTGTGGATGAGCTGCTGCGCAGGCTGGCGGACAAGAAGGTGTTTCCGAACCTGACGCTGATTGTGGTGGCGGGGCATTCTGCGGGCGGGCAGTTTGTAGCGCGGTATGCGATGGCGAACCGCGTGCAGGAGAGCCTGACCGGCGTGGCGGTGAGTTATGTGGTGGCGAATCCTTCAAGCTATGCGTGGCCGGATGCGACGCGAGTGCTGCCGGTGAATGATGGCGCTCCTGCGAATGCGGTGCTGGAGTGGAAAGACGAAGTTGTGCATACGAACTACAGCTTTGGGCCGTTTGCGGATGCAGCGAAGACGCCGAAGTATGACCTGTGGCCCTACGGGCTGGAGGGGCGCAAGACGGGATACACGGCGGGGATGAGTGACGAGCTGCTAAAGAAGCAGTTGGTCGCGCGGAAGATCACGTATCTGTATGGGCAGGTGGACACGCTGCCGCTGGGCGGGTTCGATGGGTCGCCGGAGGCGATGGCGCAGGGAGTGACGCGGCGGGCGCGCGGCGAGGCATATGTGAAGTACATCCATGACACGCTGGGGGCGACGAGCGTGGCGATGATTGTGCCGGAGTGCGGGCACAATGACCGCTGCATCTATACGACGAATGAGGTGTGGCAGCTGATCTTTCCGAAGTACTAGAGGGCTATATGAGCAGCAGAATGATTTTTCGAGGTGTTTTTGCGTGCGTGGCTGTGGCAATGGTGCTGGGTTGTTCGAAGACAAAGCCGGCGACAAACGCGACAGCGGCCAGCACAAGTACAGCGACCAGCAATTCCGCGAACGCCCCGGCGAGTGTTCCGGCGGCTGCGCCTCTCACGGCTGATCAACTGCAGGCCCAGCAGGACGCGGAGATCACTGCCGATGACACGATGAACGGGTTGGCCGAGCAGGTGGAAGCGGCCATCCATAAGAAGCACCTGACGAAAGAAAAAGGCCGTTGCCTGACCTACGACATCGACGAGAAACCCGATGCGTACCTGGTGAACGTGCTCGAGACCCATGCGCCGGGATGCGGCGGCGATCCCAATACGTCGCCGCGTTTGTTTACGGTGAAGGTGGACAAGAATAGCCGCGCGATGATGACGGACAATGGGTCGCCCGGGACGTTTCACCCGATGTGAAAATGCTTCACGGTCAGCCTTCGATGCCGAGTTCAGAGTGCGCCAGTGCTCTGACTTGATTCTGGACTTCGGAACTGCAGGAGCTCCATACGGCTTCTGCCCAAGCGAGAATCATTCGGTCACGCGGTATGCCCGGCGGCGCGGCCATGACATCTGACGCGGTGATGGGGGCGGGGGCGGAAGGAGGAGTAAAGCGCGGCCATGGCTCTCTGACCCGCGCCATCTGCATGTGGAACCGCTGCACCTGCTTGCCACTAATGTTCTTTTCGACGGCAAGGTAGAGCCCAATCAGGGCAAATGACATTGCGATGCCTTTGGTTTGAGCCGTGGCGTTCTGGATGCAATGTGTGTCGACGACATATTGATGGAGGAAGACAGGGTCGGCATGCGAAAGAGTGTACGCGCAGAGGGCGTGATAATCCTCGATCTCAGTGACGGCAGACATAGTTGACCAATTAGGCGTTGGCTCCGTGGCATTTTTTGTATTTTTTCCCGGAGCCGCAGAAGCAGGGTTCGTTGCGGCCGATCTGCTTGCCGGAACGCTGCTGGGTGGGAGCGGCGGTGCTGCCGCCGGCCATGCGTGCGGCTTCGAGCTCGCGATGCTTCTTGCGCTCAAACTCGCGCTCGAGGGCGTCGATGGTTGTGGAAGCACGGCCCGGCATCGGTGGAGGATTGACCGCGTCAGAGCGTGTAGCCGAAGCAGGCGCTGGAGTGTCAGCACCGTTCGGCTGCCAGTGGGTGTCTGCAGGGCGGGGCATGGAGGGCGGCGGCGGCGCTTGCGCAGGACGGCTCTGGGCTTGCAGGCGGGCGAGCTGTTCGGGGGTTTCGATGGGCGTGCCGTCGGGCGCGAGGATCTGCATGCGGAAGAGATGGCGCGCGGTGTCCTCCTGGAAGCGCATCATCATGGCCTCGAACATCTCGAAGGATTCTTTCTTGTAGGCGACGAGCGGGTCCTGCTGCGCATAGCCGCGCAGGCCGATGCCTTCCTTGAGGTGGTCCATGTTAAGGAGATGCTCTTTCCAGAGGCCGTCGAGGACCGAGAGCATGACGACGCGCTCGTGGTAGCGCATCTGCTGCGCGCCGAGAATTTTCTCTTTCACGTCGTAGCGCTCGCCGAGTTTTTCGAAGATAGTCTCGCCGAGATCGTGGCGGGTGAGCGATGAGGTGTCGATCTCGTCGGCGAGTTGGGCGCCGAAGATCTCGTTAATCTGCGTGAAGAGCGGATCGATCTGCCACTGATCCGGATGGGCCTTGACCGGGATGTGCTGGTCGAGAAGGTTGGAGAGGATGGTGGAGACGTAATCGTCGGTGATGAGCTGCTTCTGGTCGACGCCATCCATCAGCTGGCGGCGGAGACCATAGACGGCCTCGCGCTGCTTATTCATGACGTCGTCATACTCGAGGACGTGCTTGCGGGACTCGAAGTTTTGCGATTCGACGGCCTTCTGCGCACCTTCGATACGCCTGGAGATCATGCGCGATTCGATGGGCACGCCTTCTTCCATGCCAAGGCGCTGGAGGAGGGTGCCGACCCACTCCCGTGCGAAGATGCGCATGAGGTCGTCTTCGAGGGATAGAAAAAACCGAGAAGAACCGGGGTCGCCCTGACGGCCGGCGCGGCCGCGAAGCTGGTTGTCGACGCGGCGTGACTCGTGGCGCTCGGTGCCGAGGATGTGCAGACCGCCGGCTTCGATGACGGCGTCGTGCTCGGACTTGGTTGCGGAGGAGTGTTTGGCGATCGCTGCGTCCCAGGCTTCCTGCGATGTTTCGAACTCCTGCGATTGGTACATAAACCGGACGAAGCCGGCGGGTGCGACGGGAGCGAGCGTGCCTTCGGCGGCGGAGAGCGCGCGTGCCTGGTTGGACTTCACGAGGTCCTGGCGGGCCATGAATTCGCTGTTGCCGCCAAGAAGGATGTCCGTGCCGCGGCCCGCCATGTTGGTGGCGATGGTGACCATGCCGAGGCGGCCGGCCTGGGCGACGATTTCGGCTTCCTTCTCGTGAAACTTGGCGTTGAGGACAACGTGGCGGACGCCTTTGCGCTTGAGGATGTCGGAGAGCAGCTCGGATTTTTCGATGGAAGTGGTGCCGACGAGGACGGGTTGCTTTTCAGCGTGCAGGCGCTCGATCTCTTCGGCGACAGCGGAGTATTTTTCCTTGGCGGTGCGGTAGACGACGTCCTGGTTTTCAATGCGCTGCATGACGCGGTTGGTGGGAATGACGACGATTTCCAGCTTGTAGATTTTGTCGAACTCGGCGGCCTCAGTTTCAGCGGTGCCGGTCATGCCGGAGAGTTTTTTGTAGAGGCGGAAATAATTCTGGAAGGTGATGGTGGCGAGGGTCTGATCTTCTTTGCGGATCTGCACGCCTTCTTTGGCTTCGACGGCCTGGTGCAAACCGTCAGACCAGCGGCGACCCGGCATGAGGCGGCCGGTGAACTCGTCGACGATGATGACTTCGCCATCCTTGACGACGTATTCGACGTCGCGCTTGTAAAGGGTGTGGGCCTTGGTGGCGACCTCGATGTGGTGCTTCATGTCCCAGTTTTCGGGGTCGGCGATGTTGCCGATGCCGAGGAGTTTTTCGACTTTCTCGAAACCCTCATCGGTGATGGTGATGGCGCGGGCCTTTTCGTCGACGACGTAATCGCCGGTCCAGGTCTTGTTTTCGAGGGTCTCGATGAGCTCGCCTTCTTCGAGCTGCGGGATGATGGTGTTGGCGATCGCGTATTTGTCTGTGGTCTTGTCGGTGGGGCCGGAGATGATGAGCGGGGTGCGGGCTTCGTCGATGAGGATGGAGTCAACTTCGTCGACGATGCAGAAGTAGTGCGAGCGCTGGACCTGGTCGGCGAGCTCGAACTTCATGTTGTCGCGGAGATAGTCGAAGCCGAACTCGTTGTTGGTGCCGTAGGTGATGTCGGAGCCGTAGGCCTCGCGGCGCTGAGCATCAGATAAATCGTGCACGATGACACCGACGGAGAGGCCAAGGAAGCCGTAGATTTTGCCCATCCACTCGGCGTCGCGCTTGGCGAGATAGTCGTTGACTGTGACGACGTGGACGCCGCGGCCGGCGAGCGCATTGAGATAGCAGGGCAGCGTGGCGACGAGGGTTTTGCCTTCGCCGGTTTTCATCTCGGAGATTTTGCCGGCGTGGAGGACCATGCCGCCAATTAGCTGGACGTCGAAGTGGCGCATGCCGACGGCACGGACACCGGCTTCGCGGACGACAGCGAAAGCTTCGGGAAGGATGCTGTCGAGGGCCACTTTTTCGGCGGCGGCAATTTCGTCGGGGTCGGTGAGGCCTTCGAGCTGAGAGGCGATGTAGGACTTGAACTCGGCGGTCTTGGCCCTGAGCTGGTCGTCGGTGAGAACTTTGATGGAGTCTTCGAGGGCGTTGATCTTCGCGAGGGTGGGGAGCATGCGCTTGACGGCGCGCTCGTTGGATGTGCCGAAGACTTTGGCGAGCAGTTTGTTGAACACGGGAATTTTCCTTTGGGGTGTGCGCGTGAAGACGCGGCAAGAAACATGGGGAGCGGCAGAGGGCCGCGAGAGGGAGCTGGCTGCTTTAAAGGCAGCGCTTAGCGGCCGGCGGCGGTGAGGGTGTGCAGAGCGGCGGTGTGCGCGGCGGGCGGGCGCATGGTCCAGGCAACGCGAACGGCAGCGAGCGAGGACGCGGGCAGCGGCAGGACGGGTTGATCGCCGATGAAGAGAACGGATGGGAGTTCGGCGGCGGTTTGGGACGCGGCCTGCTGTAACAGCGAAAGGACGTAGCGGCCGCCGGGAGTGAGCGCGCCGGAGCGCAGCGTGGCGGCTTCGGCCGACCCCAGAGAGGTGAGCAGAAGGAGCAGGCAGGCGAGATGGCGGGCGCGCAGACGCATCTGGATTGATTTTAGATGAAAGGGAGGGTTTTCGGGTTAGGGCTGGCCTGGCATTGTGCGATCCCACCCATGCCGACGATAAAGCCGTCGTCATGGATGGGGCACCCGGGCATCCTGCTAACCCATGTCCCCAAATGCGACGGACATGGGCATCCGATGGAGGAGATTAGGGATGGGTTGAGGCTGTTGTGAACGTGGGTGTGGCGGGGAGGGCGTTGCAGAGTGAGAGGGCGAGGAGCGGGTAAACGGTGCCGCTGTAGGTGATGAACTGCCAACCGTCGTGGTTGAGGGAGCGGGTGTACCAGCGGCCGGAGGCGCGCTGGTTGGCGAGCAGCCAGGCGATGCCGCGCTGGATGCGAGGGTCGGTGGCGGGAACGCCGTATTTGCGCAGGGCGACGAGGGCGAGGCCGGTCATGTGGCCGTCGCTGGAGGGAGTGGCGAAATCGGGCTCGGCATGAAGCTTTGCGGCGCGATTGCCTTTGCCCCACTGCTCGGGTGTGGCGAAGGTGCGGATGGACCAGCCGCCGTCGGGTTGCTGATGCTCAAAGATCATGGCGACTAATTGCCGTTGGCGCTGGGCGGGAAGCAAGCCGGGGAGTTCGGAGGAGGCCCAGAGGAGATCGGTGAGGTCGTAATCGCCCTGCGGATGGCGCTCGGCGCGGAGGAAGGCTTTGAGCCTGTTGATGCGAGCTTCGATGGGTTTGCCATGCTGCTGCGCGAGCCAGCCGGGAGCGTTGCCGATGGCGCGGGCGGCGACGGTGGCGAGCTGGTAGGTATTGGATTCGAGGGGAGGGTTGTTGTCGTCGCCGATGGGCCAGTCGCCAGTCGAGCGCTGGAGCTGAAACATGAGGTCGAGGGCCTGAGAGGTTTCGGGCGAGAGCTTATGCAGGACGTTGGCGTCCCAGATAGCGAGTCCGGCGGCGATGTAAACGAGCTGCGTGGGTTCAACTTCGGTTTGACGATGTGCGGGATCGATGGCGAGATCAATTTTGAGTTCGGAGATGAAGAAGTCGCGCATTTCGCTCTGCGGCGGCCCAAGCTGCGGCGTGAGCATAGGGCGAACCACCATATAGGAGCCGTTGGTGTGACAGGCGACGCACTTGCTTTCGGCGGTCCAGGCTGCGGCGCCTTGCTCCATGTAGTCGAAGGCAAGGTTTGGAGTGAAAGGGATTTTGGGTTCGTCGACGGATGGCCGTGAATAGGTAACGCCGTGGATGCGGTACTGGTATGGGAGAGGATTGGTCGGGCTATTTTGTTTGGGAATTTCCTGTGCGTGCGTGAGAGACAGTTGGAGGGGTAGAGCGAGGAGCGCGGCGGCGAGGAAGAGCGCGGGACGCATGGAGACAATGGTAACTTGCACCCCACTCATCGCGCCAAAAGCTGCGCGATGAATGGGCCCCCGCGATACCCAACGCGCGGCTCATTTAGGATGGGCGTATTCGAAATGGAGGGATTTGTGAAGCGTTTTGGATTGATTGCACTGGCGTTGGTGACGGTGTGCGCGAGCGCGCAGCAAGCGGCGTGGACGGTGAAGCCGGGGTGGGTGAAGGCGCATGAGGTGTTCCTGGCGAGCGATGCGATGCGCGGACGCGGAAGCGCGACGCACGACGAAGAGATTACGGCGACGTATGTGGCGAGTCGGTTTGTGAGCTACGGGCTGCAACTGGCGCCGGGGATGAAGGATTATGTGCAGGCTGCGGAGGTGGTGTCGACGGTGCTGGATGGGCATGCAACGCTGACTGCGGGGACGGTGAAGCTGGAAGAAGGGGCGGGCGTAACGCTGCTGAACAGCTCGGGGACGAGTGTGAGTGGAACGCTGGTGAAGCTGAAAGCCGCGGATGTGGCAGGAGCGAAGATTCCACAGGGCGCGGTGGTGGTGCTGATGGACGTGCCGGATGGGCAGGGGTTCCGGAAGGTGATTGCGCCGGTGATGCAGAGCGGCCCGGCGGCGGTCGTGATTCCGGAGTCGGCGGATTCGGAGCGGATGTACCAGGCGGCCGGCGGGCGGGCGCGGACTCCGATACGGCTGGCGGACCAGCAGGCGCGGCGGCCGGGATCGACAATATGGGCGCTGGACGCGAGCCATATGAAAATGTTGGAAGCGGCGAGCGATGGCGCGGCGGTAAAAATGCAGGTGAATATTGTGCCGATGGAGAAACGGTACACGTATAACGCGATTGGATATCTGCCGGGGAGCGATCCGAATGCGGGGACGATCCTGCTGAGCGCGCATCTCGACCATTTGGGCGTGGGGACGCCGGAGAACGGCGATGGCATCTGGAATGGAGCTAACGACGATGCAGCGGGAACGACGGCGGTGCTGGAGTTGGCGCATGCGATGGCGAATGCGCCGAAACTGAAGCGGAGCGTGCTGTTCGTGTGCTACGGGAGTGAAGAGCTTGGCGATCTGGGATCGACGTATTTCGGGAAGCACTCGCCGGTGCCGCTGAAAGACATGGTGGCGAACGTGGAGTTTGAGATGATCGGCAACCAGGACCCGAAGATGCCGGACGGAGTGCTGCTGTTTACGGGGTGGGAGCGCAGCAATCTGGGACCGACGCTGAAGGAGCATGGCGCACTGCTGGGGCCGGACCCGTATCCTGACCAGCATTATTTTGAGCGTAGCGATAACTACGCGCTGGCGCTGGAGGGTGTGGTGGCGCATACGGCGGCGGGATGGGGCGACCCTCCGACGTACCACCGGCCGACGGACGATTTGGCTCATCTTAATCTGCCGTTCATGACAGCCGCGATACAAAGTCTGGTAGTGCCGATGGAGTGGCTGGCGAACTCGGACTTCAAGCCGCAGTGGAATGCGGGAGGACAGCCGAAAAGACAGTGATTACCACCCCAGCGAACAAAGAACGTTCGCCGGGGACCCCGGTGAATAGTAAATAGTGAATAGTGATTAGGAAAGCAAAAGGAGGATGCGATGACAGGAAAAGGAAATCCGTTCGTGCATTTGGAGTTGAGCACGCCGGATGCGGCGAAGGCGAAAGAGTTCTACACGAAGATGTTCGGCTGGGAATTTGTCGATAACGATATGGGAGAGATGGGCGTGTACTCGACATTCAAGCCGGCTGAGGGGCCCGGCGGCGGATTGTTTTCAGCGCCGGGCGGGCATCCTGGCTGGTCAGCATACATCGGCGTCGAGGACATCAAGGCGGCGACGGCGCAGGCGCGTGAACTGGGTGCGGAGGTCTGCATGGACTCGCATGAGATTCCGCACGTGGGCTGGATGAGCGTGCTGAAAGACCCGACGGGCTGCTCGATTTCGATCTTTCAACCGATGCCGGGCAGCGGGATGTAACAAGCAGAGAGCACAGCGTAGCGAGTAGTGAAAGGCGGTTCGATGGCGGCTGATACGTCGATCGATGAGAGAGACGTGTCGGCGCTGACTTGCGCGCTTGCGAAGGCGCGGTGGAGAATCATTCCGCTGCTGGCGGTCTGCTACCTGGTGGCATACATGGACCGCACGAACATCAGCTTCGCTGCGGAGACGATGAACCGCGATCTGCACTTTTCGCCGCGCGTGTATGGGCTGGGAGCAGGGCTGTTCTTTCTTAGCTACGCGCTATGCGAGATTCCGTCGAACTGGATGATGCTGCGGTTCGGAGCGCGGCGATGGCTGGCGCGGATCATGCTGACATGGGGGCTGCTCGCCGGTGCGATGATGATTGCGCATACAGCGTGGAGCTTCTATGCGCTGCGGCTGCTGCTGGGCGTGGCCGAGGCAGGATTTTTCCCGGGCGTCATCTTTTACCTGGCGACCTGGTTTCCGAAGAAAGAACGGGCGCGGGCGATCAGCAAGTTCTACATTGCGTTCCCGCTGAGCAATTTGGTGATGGGAGCGGCGGCAGGAGCGCTGTTACGGCTGAATGGACGCATGGGCTTGAGTGGATGGCAATGGCTGTTCCTGGTGGAGGCGGTGCCGGCGGTGTTGTTGAGCTTTGCGCTGTGGTATGCGCTTCCGAATGGGCCGGCGAGCGCGGCGTGGCTTACGGATGAGGAGCGCGCGGCGGTAAAGCGGGCCAATTTTGATCCTGATGCTCCGGCGCCGGACAGCGACATCTGGGCGGGGCTGCGCAACCTGCGCGTGTGGCTGCTGGCGCTGATGTTTTTCTGCTGCATGGCGGCGTACTACGCTCTGGTATTCAGCCTGCCGCAGGTGCTGGGGCTGCTGACGGGATGGGAGCCGGCGAAGGTTGGATATCTGATTGCGGCGATGGGAGTGGCGGGAGCAGCAGCGATGCTGGCGGTTGCGGTGTTTTCAGATCGCACCAAGAGACGCGTGCGCTATGCGCTGCCGGCGATTGCGGTGATGGGTGCGATGGTGCTGGCGGCGGGAATGCATCTGGCGGGATGGGGCGAGGCGATGGGACTGCTGGGCGTCCTGGTGGTGTACTACGCGATCCAGGGGCCGCTGCAGGCGCTGATGAGCGAAGTGGTGGAGGGGCCGGCACGCGCGGTGGCGATTGCGACGGTCAATATGTTCGCGATCTTCGGCGGATTTGTGGGGCCGTATTGGATGGGGTGGATGCGCGAACGCGCGGGCAGCTATGGGCCGGGGATTGCGGCGCTGGGTGGAGCGTATGTGCTGGCGTTCGCGTTTCTGTGGGGGTTCAGCGTGGTGGAGCGGCGGCGCGTTGTGCGTCAGTGCGCGGGCGGCGATGAGGTGGATTGATCGCCGGAGTGGAAGAGGGCGTGGTTGATGTCGGGCCAGAATTCCTTGACGACGAAGGCGAGTGCGTCGACGGCGACGTTGAGTCCCCACTGCTCGCCGGTGTTGGAGAAGCTGCGCTCGGCGGAAGGGTAGTAGGCGTTGGAGAGGCCGGCGGACATGCCGGCGCCGAGGACTTCGGCGAAGTTGAAAGTAGGGTTGCCGGCGTCAGAGCGGGTGACGACGACGCGGCTAAGCGCGTACCCGGTGCGCTTGAAGAAGCTGCCGTGGCCGAGGGTGTAGAAGCGGGTGTCCTCATGCGTGGCGGCAGGAACGACGAACTCGACCATGAAATTTTCCTGCGTCTGGTCGACGGCGGTGTGCCAGAGATAGCGCGCGTAGCCGATGCCGCCGGTGCCAAACTCGGGCGTGGAATTGCGCAGGTAGCTGACGTAAGCAACGGCGACGGGAACGGCAATGGAGGAATAGTCGAAAGAGTCTTCGCTGGCGGTGACGAATTTTTCCTTGACGGTCTGCGGGGGTAGATGGTCGGTGGTGGAGACGGCACGGAAGTTGGGGATGACGCCGAGGATGCGGGTGGTTTGCTGGTTTTGCTGATCGGGAGATTGCGCAGAAGAGGATTTGTCCTGCGGCGTGGGTGCGGAGGGCTGCTGCGGCGCATCGGGCAGGGAAGAGTCAGGCTGAGATGAACTGAAGGCGGTGGGAGAACTGGGGATGTCCTGGGCCGCTAGCAGTGCCGGTGCGGCCGCGAAGGCGAGCAGAGTGAAGGTGAAGAGAACCAGACCGTTCGGGTGGAAGACAGTCGCGCGGTTTCGCGTGGCGGATGACATTGGGTGTTTCGGCCTCATAGGGTTCAGATGGATAGAAGATGAGGATAGATTCAATATCCAGTTTAGACGGTGCACATGGGCGAATGCATTATCCTTGCGGAGACAAAAAAGACGGGATGGAAACAGCGATGAGTGAAGCAGCAGTTGCATATGCGAAGGCGAACGGCGGGCGGTTTGTGGAAGAGCTGAAGGCGCTGCTGCGGATACCCTCGGTCTCGACGGCGCCGGAGCATGTGGCCGATGTGCGCAGAGCGGCAGAGTTTACGGCGGAGGGTCTGCGCGCGGCGGGGATGGAGAATGTGCGGCTGATCGAGACTTCGACGGAGCCTTCAGCCGGGAAACCGGGGAGAAAAGGGCATCCGCTGGTGTATGCGGACTGGATGCATGCCGGCGCAGGGAAGCCGACCGTCCTGTGCTACGGGCATTACGATGTGCAGCCTGCTGAACCTTTAGATGAGTGGAAAAGCCCTCCGTTTGAGCCGGAGGAGCGCAATGGGAACATCTATGCGCGTGGAGCGGTGGACGACAAAGGGCAGATGTGGATGCACGTGAAGGCGCTGGAATCGTTGCTGAAGTCGGATGGCAAATTGCCGTGCAACATCAAGGTGATTGTGGAAGGTGAAGAAGAAGTTGGCGGTGAGGGAATTGCCGCCTTCGTGCGCGAGCATGGCGATGTGCTGAAGGCCGACGCAGCACTTGTGAGCGATACGGAGATGTTTGCGCCGGACCTGCCGACTCTGTGTGTGGGGCTGCGCGGAATGATTTATACGGAGCTCGAAGCGAAGGGCGCGATGACCGACCTGCACAGCGGCATGTACGGCGGAGCTGCGCCGAACCCGTTTGTGGCACTGGCGCAGATCATTGCGCTGATGAAGCGCAGCGATGGGCACATTGCGATCCCTGGATTTTATGACGGGATTGAAGAGCCGACCAAGGACGAACTCAAGGCGTGGCGAAGCTTGCCGTTCGATGAAGAGCATTACCGCAAGACGGAGGTGGGGTCCACGGAGCTGACGGGCGAGATGATGTTCAGCGTGCTGGAGCGGACATGGTCGCGGCCGACGATGGATGTGCATGGTATGCCCGGTGGATTTATTGGCGCAGGCGCGAAGACGGTGATTCCAGCGAAGGCGGTAGCGAAGATCAGCTTCCGGCTGGTGCCGGGGATGAAGCCGGACGATGTCTTTGCGAAGTACAAGAAATTTGTTGAGTCAATTGCGCCGCGGGGCGTGCAGGTGAGTGTGCGGATGATCCACTCCGGCGAGCCGATTGTGGTGTCGACGGACAATGCGTACATTCGTGCGGCGAAGAAGGCGATGGCGGAGGTGTTCGGCAAGGAGACGGTATTCGTGCGCGGCGGCGGGTCAATCCCGATTGTGGGAGATTTTGTGCGCGAGCTGGGCGTGCCGACGGTGATGATGGGCTTTGGGCTTCCTGATGACAACCTGCATGCGCCGAATGAGAAATTTCACCTGGCAAATTTTCATCGCGGGATTGAATCGATTGTGAGGTTCTTCGGATTAGTGGGTGAAGGGCAGTGAATAGTGAGTAGTGAATAGTGAAAAAAGACCCTGAAGCGAATTCCGAGAAACTGCTTGTGCATGGGTTTGTGCTGGCGGGTGGGAAGAGTTCGCGGATGGGGATGGACAAGGCGCTGCTCGAATTTCGCGGGTGGCCGCTGGTGGAGATTGCGGTCGAAAAGCTGCGCGGGTTCTGCGCAGAGGTTTCGATTGCGGGGAACCGCGAGGACCTGAGCAGGTACGCGCCGGTGGTGCGGGAGGAGCGCATAGACTGCGGGCCGGCAGCGGGGATTGAGGCGGGATTGAAGGCGTCGAAACAGGAGTGGGCGATGTTTGTGCCGGTGGATGTGCCGCTGGTGCCGGGGGGGTTGCTGCGGCGATGGGCGGAGCGCGTGATTGCCGCCAATGAAGATGCTGAAGCTGTCGAAGCGATGGGGCCGCTCGTGGGTGACCGGCTGAAGGTCCTTGGACGAAGCCAGCCAGCGTTCTGCATTTTGCGGCATGAGGTACTGGCGACTGTGAGCTCGGCACTGGACCGCGGAGAGCGGCGGCTGGAGGCAATTTTTGACGCGACTCGATGGGACCTTGGCGTGGCCGCGGTGGTGGAGATGGAGGCGGGGGAGATTTGGGTTGATCGCAGACCGGCGAGCGTGGAACTGGAGCGTTGGTTCCTGAATATAAATACGCCAGAGGATTTGGTGGAAGCAGAAGCGGCGGCAGAAGCAGATCCCCTTCGAGGATGACAACCAGAAAAGCAAGAACAATGGCAAAAGCGTTGACGCAAAGCACACAAAGTTTAAACCCAATGTACGCAAAGGAAGGCATACTGGCAGAGAGGGAATTGCTGCATGGCGGAAAGTGACAAACCTGAACTGCCACAGGCTGAAATGCCGGATAAGACGCCGCTGGATGCGAAGGTGTCTGACGCGAAGGCGACGCAGCCTGATGCGGATGCGCCGCTGACGTCGGATGTCGCGCCGGACGTGGCGCCGGTGGTGGGTGAGTTCATGGCGCAGGCGGCGGAGGCCAACATCGCCGAAGAGCACGCGGTGGGAGAAGAGGCGGCATTCGCATCGAATGCAGGACTCGAGGGTGCATCGTTTGCTTCGGCCGAGCCGGCGGCTGCGTACATCGCGTTCGAGGACGTGTGTAAATCGTTTGGCGATTTTGTAGTGCTCAACGATGTGAGCTTCCATGTGAATTCGGGCGAGACGCTGTGCATTCTGGGGCGAAGCGGCGTGGGGAAATCGGTGTCGCTGCAGATCATTATGGGATTTTTGAAGGCCGACAGCGGCAAGGTGACGGTGGCAGGGCAGGACATCACCGGCATGAGCGAGAAGGAGCTGCAGGAGGTGCGGCGCAAGGTGACGATGGTGTTCCAGAATGGAGCGCTGTTCGATTCGATTACAGTGGGCGAGAATGTGGCGTTTCCGCTGCGCGAGCGCAAGGACATGGAAGAAGACCAGATCCTGCAGGTGGTGAAGGGGCTGCTGGAGATGGTCGGCGTGGCGGGGATGGAGAACCTGCTGCCGAGCGACCTTTCAACGGGGATGAAGCGGTCGGTGGCGATTGCGCGGGCGCTGGCGTCGCAGCCTTCGGCGGTGCTGTATGACGAGCCGACGACGATGGTGGACCCGCTGATGGGGCACCTGCTGGGCAGCCTTATCCAGCGGCTTAAGGCGCAACTTCACCTGACGAGCATCGTGGTAACGCACGACATGCGGTTTGCGCAGCGGCTGGCGGACAAAGTTGTCTTTCTGCACGAGGGCAAGGTGCACTTCTTCGGCACAACGGAAGAGATGCGCAAAAGCGATGACCCGGTGCTGAAGGAATTCCTGGCGCTGGATGAGCTGGTGCTGCCGGGTTAACTCGCGAGTCACGATCACGGTACGAAGGTAATAGCACAAACGTGTCAGTGGGAGCGGGAGGATTCGTGTGCCGCCGGTGGAGATGTGGAAGTAAGCTAAGGAGCAGAGTTGTCTCTAGGTCTTGCAGTACTTTCGATGTTCTTTTTGCGGCACTGAGCTTGGCGAACCGAAGAGCCATTTAAGGGCTAAAGATGATTATTCCTGACTACCTGGAGCACATTGTCATTTCCAACCGCCGGCGGCGGCGGCATGCCAAGCCCGGGACGCGACACGGAGCGGCGTTTGGGGACACGTCTATCACGGCGGTGATTTGGGCAGCGATGGATTTTGTGAGCGTGATCGTGGCGGGGCTGATCGCGTTTCGTATCCGGCTGACACCTCAGGACCCGACCGCCAGCGAAGCGATTCTGCGGCACCTGGAGGCGACTGCGCCGCTGCCCTCGATCCTGTGCCTGGTGGCGTTCGCGGCATACCTGCTGATCTTCGCAAAAATTTATGGGTTGTACCGGCACTCGGACACACGCAGCGGGTTGAACGAGCAGCGCATTACCCTCCAGGCGACGCTGACCGCGGCGCTGATGCTGTGCGGAACGCTTTTTGTGCTGCGCGCAACGTCGGTTTCGCGCCTGGTGATCGTGCTGACGGTGGTGCTGACGCTGGCGATGATCATGCCGCGGCGCGCGATCTGGCGGAAGCTGCGCGAAAGACGCTTTCTGAAGGGGCTGGATACGCGCAATGTGCTGATTGTGGGCGATGGGCGCGTGGGACATGCACTGCGCAACCACCTGGAGGCGCTGCCGCACATGGGTTTCCGGTTCAAGGGATTTGTGACGCTGGGCGAGGAAGACACGGATGGCGAGCGCGTAATCGTCAATGTGAAGGACTGTGTGGCGAGGGCGAGGGCGCTGTTTGTAGATGAGATTTATTTTTCAGTACCTGCGGACAAGCAGACCGTGCTGAGCGTGGTGGATGAGGCGCGAGCGATTGGGATTGAAGTGCGTGTGGTGCCGGACCTGTACGACGGGCTGGCGTGGAATGCGCCGGTGGAGTTTGTGGGGCAGTTCCCGACGATTCCGCTGCACCGCCGTGATTTTCCGCGTGGAGCGTTTCTGATCAAACGCGCCATGGACATTGTGCTCTCGATTGCGGCGCTGATTGCGCTGGCGCCCGTGCTGCTGACGCTGGCCGTGCTGGTGAAGCAGGATTCCGAGGGGCCGATCTTTTACCGGGCCGCACGGATTGGGCGCAAGGGACGCGTGTTTCATTGCTTCAAGTTCCGCACGATGGTGGTGGATGCGGAGAAGATCAAGGAGCAGCTCGCGCACCTGAACGAGCGCAAGGGGCTGCTGTTCAAGATTTCGAATGACCCGCGCGTGACGCGGCTGGGAGCGCGGCTGCGGAAGTATTCGCTGGACGAGCTGCCGCAGCTCTTCAATGTGCTGCGTGGCGACATGAGCCTGGTGGGGCCGCGGCCTCCGCTGGCGAGCGAGGTGGAGCAGTATAAGCTGGACCATCTGCGCAGGCTGGATGTGCTGCCGGGAATGACCGGGCTGTGGCAGGTGGAGGCGCGGCAGGACCCGTCGTTCGACAGCTATATTTCTCTGGATACGGCGTATGTGGACCACTGGAACCTGATGCTGGATATGCGCATCCTGGCGCGGACGGTGGGTGTAGTGTTTGCAGGGACGGGAACGTAAAGACAGTGGTTAGTGATGAGTGAATAGTGAAAAAGGCCGGCGCGAGGTTCGCGCCATTTTGCTTTTCTCTATCCTCTATCTCCTGTGGTCTATCCCCTATGCGCCACCACGCGTAAACTAGATGTGTGCGGATAGCGCTGGCGCAAATTAACCCTACGGTCGGAGATTTTTCAGGAAATCTGAAGAAGATTTCTGAGTATGTGGAACGCGCGGCCGCGGCGGGGGCCGAGCTGGTGATGTTCCCCGAGCTGGCGACGAGCGGGTACTGGCCGGCGGACTTACTGGAAAAAGAGACATTTGTGCGGCGGGCGGAGGAGACTCTGGCTGCGATTGCAGAGCTAACGCGAGGCGTAGGACGGCCGGCAGTGCTGTGCGGATCGCCGATGCGGTGCGAAGGCGAGAGCGGCAAGCGCGTGCGCAATGTGGCCGCGCTGATGGAAGACGGCGCGATCAAGTTTATCCAGCAGAAGATGCTGCTGCCGTTCTACGACGTGTTCGACGAGGAGCGATATTTTGAGCCGGCGCTGCGACAGACGCTGGCGGTGGTGAAGGGACGCGCGGTGGCGATCTCCGTGTGCGAAGACGCCTGGAACGACAAGCTGTTCTGGCCGCGGCAGATGTATCCGGTGGACCCGATTGAAGAGCTGATGCGGCAATGGGGCGCGCTGCCGCAGCCGCTGAGCGGGCACAAGCTGATCCTGAATATTTCAGCGTCGCCATTCTGGCATGAGAAGCCGGAGGTGCGGCAGCGGATGATTGGCGCGGTCGCGAAGCGGCATCGCGCAACGGCGGTGATGGTGAACCAGGTGGGCGCAAATGACAGCCTGGTCTTCGATGGCTCTAGCTTTGCCGTGAACCCCAAGGGCGAAGTGATGGTGAGCGCGAAGGAGTTCGAAGAAGACCTGGTGGTGTTTGAGAGCTGCGAGGGCGACGCGGCGTGCGAGGCGGAAGGAAAGCCGGCGCCGAGCGAGACGCAGCGGACGTGGAATGCGCTGGTGCTGGGAACGCGGGACTATCTGCGCAAATGCGGATTCACGAAGGCGGTAGTGGGGCTAAGCGGGGGAATTGATTCGGCGCTGGTGGCGGCGATTGCAGTAGAGGCGCTGGGCAAAGAGAATGTGCAGGGCGTGGGGATGCCGAGCGAGTTTTCTTCGAGCGGGTCAGTGAGCGATGCGGAGAAGCTGGCGAAGAACCTGGGCATCCGGTTCACGGTTGCGCCGATCAAGGAAATCTATTCGCAGTTTGAGAAGACGCTCGAGCCGTTTTTTGCGGGAACGGCGTTTGGGCTGGCAGAGGAGAACCTGCAGCCGCGGATTCGCGGAAGTTTGTTGATGGCGGTCTCCAACAAGACGGGCGCGCTGGTGCTGACGACGGGCAACAAGAGCGAAATGGCGTGCGGCTATTGCACGCTCTATGGAGACATGGTGGGCGCGCTGGCGGTGATAGGCGACGTGTATAAGACTGAGGTGTACGCGCTGAGCCAGTATGCGAACCGGGAGCGGGAGATGATTCCGCAGGACACG